>CAEZTY010000015.1_pt1 | contig 28137 bp, 26 predicted proteins | sample 7264341 | NCBI WGS metagenome assembly CAEZTY01 (sample SAMEA6813815, study PRJEB35770) | uncultured Microthrixaceae bacterium | biome: Freshwater; feature: Freshwater reservoir; material: water | place: Czech Republic | collected 2016-04-20 | depth 0.5m m | reverse complement strand
ACCGTTGGCATCGGAGAAAGATCCGGCGGCGAGGTTTCGGCCTCATCCGACCCGGCGGTGTGGTTGCCGTAAGCCACTGACTCGGGGATGGTCGTAGCGCGGACAGTTCTCACCAGACGGACGGGGGTTCGATTCCCCCCAGCTCCACCGAAAGCTTGTGGCCCGGCCGGTTGGTCGGGCCACGGCTGTTGTGAGTGCCCCTCCGCAGGACAACGACCGGATCCATAACCTCATCGCACATGGACGGAGTCACAGAAACACCTATCCCCCTGTTGTTTTGTCGACTCGGTGTGTACCTCTGGCACTGTCCATGCGAGACTCTGTACAAGCCTCGCAATCGGAGATTCATGAAGATTCATCTGGATACAGGGAAATGTCAGGGTCACGGACGCTGCTACAGCCTCGCCCCGGAATTGTTTGACTGCGACGACCTTGGCACCGCAGTCGTCCTCGTAACTGGCGAACTTAATGACGAGCAACTCGCAAAGGCCAACCTTGCTGAAGGCAACTGTCCCGAGTTCGCGATTGTGATTGGCGACTGATCATGATCAAACCACCTGTTACCGATTTTGCAACTGACTTCGATCACACCGATGAAGCGTGGGTCGCCGACCCCTACCCAATCATGGAAGACCTCCGCGAACGCTGTCCCGTTGCTCACAGCAATCGCTACGGCGGCCTTTGGGCGCCGATGACCTATGAAGCAGTCGCAGCAATCGCTAACGACACGGAACATTTCACCTCGCGCACAGTTGTCATTAACAACGGGCGACCTGGCGACGATGCTCTGCCAGCACCTATCGGCGTTGCTCCCCCAATCTCATCCGATCCTCCGTTTCACGAGATCGCCCGCCGACTGCTCCTCCCAGCATTTGCGCCTCGTCCAATCGCCGCACTTGAGCCATTCACACGTGAACTTTGCGCACGGCTTCTCGATGAAATGTCCGATGCCGAATTCGTTGATGCCAGCGTTCAGTATGCCGAACATATTCCCGTTGGTCTCATCGCAAAGTTGTGCGGACTGCCCCAAGAAGATGGCGAGCAGTTCCGCGAATTCGTTCGCATCGTTCTCGAAGGAGTCGACCTCCCCGCCGAAGAACGCATCGAGGCGTTTAAACCAGTCGAGGACTACATCATCCCTGCGATTGTCGAACGACGCGAAAATCCTGACGACGGACTCATCAGTTACCTACTTGATGCCGAGATCATGGGCGAGAAACTTTCCGATGAGCATGTTTTCGGTTCGATCCTTCTGTTGATAGTCGCGGGTATCGACACAACATGGTCGGCTATCGGTTCATCGATCTGGCACCTGGCCAATAATCCCGAAGATCTGGCCCGACTGATCGCTCACCCCGAATTGCTTCCATCGGCTGTCGAAGAATTTCTGCGTGCCTACGCGCCGGTCTCGATGGCACGTCTTGTCAAGGACGACTTTGAATTCCAAGGTTGTCCGATGAAGAAGGACGACTGGATCTTCCTCAGCTTCCCTGCAGCGAACCGCGACCCCGAAGCGTTTGACAATGCCGACGAGGTATTGATCGATCGCGAGATCAATCGACACAGCGCATTCGGCCTTGGCATTCATCGCTGCCTGGGTTCAAACCTCGCCCGCATGGAAATGACGGTCGCTCTCGAAGAGTGGCTCAAGCGCTACACAAAGTTTGAGCTCGACAATTCGGAGCCGACCACGTTCTCACAAGGCCAGGTTCGCGGTCCTCGTCGTCTGCCTCTTCGCATCCTCGAACGCAAGTAACAGAGTCGGTTCCTAAGCCGCCAGAGTATTGCCCGTCATTCGTCGGGAAACGCTTACGCTCGTGCCATGGAGAAGCCAACACCACCTGAGCAGAATCAGGTCGAATCGTTAGCTCCAGTTCTACTTCGCCAGTCAGAAGGCACGGTGCGTCTTGAGACATTCAGCGACGGCGTCTTTGCCATTGCAATAACTCTTCTGATCTTGAACTTTCACATTCCTACTGGGCTCAACGAGAACCAAGTCTGGAATGCCATCGCCGACCAACAAGATGTTTTTCTCTCTGCTGCAATCAGTTTTGTCGTCATCGGTGTTTATTGGACAGTCAACCGTAAGACATTTGCGCTGATTGACCGAACAAATGGCGCATTAACCGCCAGCAATTTCGTTCATCTTGCAACGATCGTTTTCCTACCTTTCCCGACATTGGTGATGTCGGAGTACACGAAGTCCTTCGCGGCAGTCGGCATGTACGCAGCCACAATTGCCCTGGCTGGATTTACCGCAGCAGTGACCGTCGTTATCGCTTGGCGAGGCAACCTCATGGATTCGACAGTCACGCAGGACATGATCGACAAGACCGTCTCCTCATCAATTGCAACACCGATCGTGTTTGCCGCTTCGATTCCGATTGCGGCGGTGAACACTCGAGTCGCGACATGGTTCTGGTTCGGAGCCTTCTTTGTGAGTAAGCCCGTCGGCGTCTTGGCCCAGCGGATACTTCAGCGCCGACACCAGAAGGCAATGCCGTAAGAAGACTTGATTGACGTCGAGACTGTCCCAACCCAGATCCACTGTGTATCCAGTGATTGCATTATGTTCTCCAGGAAATAAATAAAGCATCGGGTCAGAACATACGAGAACGCTTAAATAATGGGAGTCGTCATGACAACGGCAACAAGATCAAGCTCGTCAGAGAAACTCACTCTCGCAGCAATGATTTGTGTGGTGGCGATGACGCAGATCGATATGACGATCGTGTCGATTGCTGCTCCGGACATTCAGCATGAACTAAGCCTCTCTTCCACCGGCGTTCAGTGGATGGTCACTGGTTACCTTGTTGCCCTTGCCGCGTTCTTCGCCCTCGGCGGAAGGCTTGCCGATGTCGTTGGACGCCGAACAATGGTGGTGAGTGGAACGCTTGTCTTCATCGTCGCGTCAATTCTTTGTGGCGCGACTCCAACAGGGGACATCGCCGAGACATGGCTCGTTGGCTTCCGAATTCTCCAAGGTGTTGGCGCGGCGTTCATGTTTCCTGCCGCCCTTTCGATCGTTGTTCGCTCATTTCCCATAGAGCGAAGAGGTCGCGCAATCGCGATCTTCTTCGCCGTCGCAGGTGCACTCACCGCTATCGGCCCCTTTGCTGGAGCCCACCTTGTCCAGTGGAATTGGCGAGCAATCTTTTGGGTGAATGTCCCGGTTGCAGCTGTTGGCCTGATTTTGATGTCAATCGCAAAAGTTCCAAACGATCGCGTGAAGGAATCGATCGACTGGGTCGGGGCCGCCCTCATCGCTGCTGGCATGGGCCTCAGCGTCGTCGGCTTTCAACAGGCGTCTTCTTGGGGTTGGGAAAGTCTCCCCACGCTCGGGTGCATCATCGGAGGCTTGATCCTTATTGGTCTCTTCGTCGAGTTTGAACGCCATCAGACAACTCCGCTCATTCGACTGTCGTTCTTCTCGAACCGAGTCTTTGCTGCCCAAAATGCGATTCTCCTACTCGCTTCGTGTGCGTTCGTTCCTGTCTTCTTCTTCGCCAGCATGTACGCGCAGATCGCACTTGGATGGAGCACTGCTAACGCCGGCATGTATCTCCTCATTTTCTTCGCGGGATTCGCTCCCGGAGTTCAATTCGGCGGTCGGATGCTCGACAAAGGTCGAGCCCGTCCTGCAGTCATCTGGGGAAGCCTCCTTTCAGCGGCTGGTTTCTTCGCTTGGGCATCTCGCCTCACAACCCTCAGCGAGAATCAGCAGTGGCCGTGGATCGTGCTCGCAGGACTTGGCCTGGGGATGCTCATCGGCTCCGCCAACACCGACGCAATCAATCAGGTTCCTTCAGACAATTTCGGTGAGGCCACAGGCGTCACTCAAACTGCTCGCAACTATGGCGCCAGCGTTGGTCTCGCCATTCTCGGAACCATCCTCTCCACCTCACTTCATTCGAGGATCCTGAACTCGCTTTCAGGAATGGGCATTGACGCTTCGACCGCTGATCAAGTTGCCTCCGCGATGCATGGCTCGGGTGGCGGGAATGCTTCCTCAGCGTTCTCACAATTTGGAGCGAACGCCGGAAATGTCTTCCATGCGATCCAACTCGATTACGCCGAGGCATGCCAGATCGTCTTCCGCGGGCTCGGCCTCTTTATGGCAGCAGCTGCCGTCGTAGCCATCTTCGCCCTACCACGTCACTCGGGGAAGTTTGATTCCACCGAAGCACCCGCGGATTCTTCGGTCTGAGAAGTTTTCGGCTATCTCCGAAAAACTGAATCGATGTGTTCGTTAAACACGTCGACGCTCACCGATCCATCTCGATAAGCGTCGCGGAGTAAAAGCGTCGCGGAGATCAACATTCGAGCTTCAGCGACTGTGACCGTTTCTTCGATCACTCCTTGAGAGAGTGAACACTCGAACTGCGAACATGCTGACGGCCGATGCAACGAATGGATGGTGCAGATTCCTTCGTTCACTGCAGGGCAAGGGAGAGCAAACACAGGAGGATCAGCTGCAGCGATGATCTCGACACCAAGCCCTCGCAATGGGGCGCCCAAGTCGCTTTCGTCACGGACCGCTAGGTGAGTCACGACGGTTCCGTCGCAGCAAAGCCCACATCCGATGCAGATCGATTGATCGCTGGCCGGCACGTGGAATGAGGTCATACCGCGGTCGCGCGAATTGGATAATGGAGCCAGCCGGCGAACTGGTTTGCCCGCAATCGCTGCGGATCACTCGCTAACTCGACAGTGCCTATCTTCCGAAGAAGTTCACCGAAAACGAGTTTCAGATCCATGCGCGCGAGTTGCGCACCAATGCAGAAATGTGGGCCTCCCCCACCGAATGCCACATGATCAAGCGGATCTCGAGACGGATCGAAGAGTTCGGCTTGAGGGAAGTGGCGTTCGTCGTGATTTGCTGACGCATACGACAGAAGAACCTTGTCGCCGGCGGCGATGTGCACGCCACACCGCTCGTGGTTCCGAGTCGCAGTGCGCCGGAACGACATCACCGGTCCTCGCCACCTTAAGAACTCCTCGACAAATGCCGACGGACACTCTTGACCACGCCACGGATCGAACAACGTTGGTTCTTCAACCCAAGAATGAATCATCTCGGTCATGGAGTGCGCCGTGGTGCTCAAACCGCCAACAAGCACGGCAGGAAAGAAGCCAACGATTTCCGAGTCACTCAGACGATGAACTCCGTCATCGTCGACGATCTCAGCATTGGCGAGGTCAGCAACAACGCCAAGATGCCGATCGGGATTCGCGCGCACATCAGTAATGAGCGAGAGCGCATACTCGGCGATGTCGCGCTGCATCTCGGGCCTAGGAGCCAGGCCTGGGTTCACTTCGGGATCTTGAAAATCGGCCATAACTCGCGTGATCTCGATGAGCGCGGGCCAGTCTGATTCCGGAACCCCAAACAGCGTTGCCACCATCTGAAAAGAGAGTTCTTCGGCCACTGAAACAAAATCATGAACTTCACCATCGAGCAGTCCGTCAACGAGGCGCGAGCACGTCTCCTCGATCAGGGGAACCATGCGCCTGATCTGCCCAGGAGTGAACGCCGAACTCACAAGTTTGCGATAGCGCGTGTGTTGAGGCGGATCTTGATTGACGAACATTCGGCGACGAGCGACGAGCTCATCTTCCGAGCGCGCTTCCTCAATCGAAGAACCCTTTAAGGAGTTCGAGTACAACTCCCAATCCCTATTAGCCGAGACCACATCGTCGAAGCGCGAGAACACCCAATACCCGGGACCATCAACTTCTTCATGCCAAGAGATCGGTTCGTTGTCTCGCAACCACCTGAAGTAGTCGCGAGGCACTCCGCTCAGGTACAGATCAGGATTTACAAGATCGAGTTTGTCCACATCGCACTCTTAGAGTTTCGGCGTGCTTGCCATCTGGCCACCGTCGACTGTCAGGTCAAGGCCACTGATCCACGCCGACTCATCACTCGCGAGGAAAAGAGCTGCCGATGCAATATCCATTGGCTCCCCGATTCGGCCTAGCGGAAGGCCGGCGGCAAGTCGATCTTCGTGGTCGTCGACGATGTAGGAGATCATTGGCGTGCGGATCACTCCGGGAAGAATCGCGTTCACTCGAATGCCAAGTGGTCCAAGGTCGAGTGCAGCCGCTTTGGTTAATCCCCGCAAGGCAAACTTTGACGTCGTGTACGCGGAAGTGTTGATGTTCGCGGCGAGTCCGTTTAACGAGGAGACATTGATGATCGAACTACCGCTCGGCATATGAGGCACGACTGCTTGAATTCCAAGGAGTGGACCCATCAAGTTGATGTCCATGACGTGTTGGAAATCAGAGATCGGCATTTCATGCACTGGCCCGACGGCGCGGATTCCGGCGTTGTTGAGCAAGACATCGATGCGACCATGGTCTTTCAATGCCCCGGCCACCGCCGACGCCCAACTCTCGGGCGAGGTCACATCGAGGTGAATCCCATCGTGATCAAGCACATCGCCAGCAATGACATGGGCACCTTCGGCGGCGAATCGTTCAGCCTCGGCCTGGCCCTGCCCACGAGCAGCGCCAGTGATGATGACAACCTTCCCCTCAAGCCGACCAGCCATGACTCCCCCTCACTTGCGAAGACCAGACGCTAGTTCGCGACCAAGTTCGCCAAAAGCCTCGCCGGACCATGCGCCCAAAACACCTCGACGCCCTCGAACTCGGAATTCACGAGACTGACTTCCTTGACGCGATCAAGGAAGACATCCAAAGCCACACGAGCTTCAAGTCTCGCAAGTGTCGCTCCAGGGCAGACATGAGGTCCACCGCCAAAGGAAAGGTGCGCTCGAGGGTCAGAGCGATCGAGGCGGAAACTATTGCCATCGTCGAACTTATTGTCGTCACGATTCCCTGAACCAATGCCGAACGCAACCTTCTCTCCCGCAGGAATCTCAACCTGAGCGACGTTGCTGTCGATCATGCAGTTACGCATCAGAAATTTGACGGGTGGATCAAGTCGCAAACATTCCTCGACCGCCAGCGGAATCAGTGTGCGGTCATTTTGAAGTGTCGCGAACAACTCAGGGTCTCTTGAAACACGCCACAAAAGATTGCCTATGAGATGACGAGTGGTCTCATTTCCGGAGATGAAAAGGAACACCAGTTGCGTTCTTGCTTCGATCTCGGTGAGTTTGCGTCCGTTGACCTCTGTGTTGATAAGCCGGGTGATGAAATCATCGGTGGGTTGGCTACGGCGGTCAGCGATCAATCCATCGACATAGGCCACAAACTCTGGGTGCGCTCCGGCAAGACCTTCGCCGCGTTCATTTCGATTCTTTGTCGGGTACGTACCCTGCACAACTTCGTCTGACCAGTTTGCCCAACGCCAAAAATCTTCTGGAGGAGCGCCAAGAAGATGAGCGATGACATTGTTCGGAACTGGCATGACGTAATCCGAAACCAAATCAACCGGTCCCGATATGCGAAGGATGTCGTCCAGCAGTGAGTGACATAGATCTACGCAAAATGGTTCGACGCGGCCAATGCGATGAGCCGCGATTGCAGAGTTGATGATTTTACGGATCTGGCCATGCCGCGGTTCAGGGATCTCGCTAACAAGTTGCTCTTCAGGAGCGACCACGACTCCGGGTTCGCGGAAACTTGCGATGAAGCGTTCGACGCTCTTGGCACCATCAACGGTGTCGTCGTATCGAGCGAAATACCACGCACCCATTTCGGTCTTCGAAACAGGACACTGTTGGCGCAATTGAGCGAATCCAGGATCATCGAATGCAGCGGACAACGGATCAAACGTCATGACTACCCCCTGACTTCGAAACCTAGTCGCATCGAGGCTTGAAGTCGCTCGGCATCAAGATCGTGCACGTCCTACGCTGAGAGCAGACACCACCAATGGTGTTCTGTTACAGGGGGAACTATGGCTATCTACCCACACCACGTTGGCATCTGCGTTACCGATCTCGAGAAATCACTTCGATTCTGGTGCGACGGAATGGGTTTCGAGACCACGATGGTCCCGCCCGTTGGCGGCGAATGGTCCGATTCACTTGAGGTTGGCGGCGAAGTCGACTTCACCGCTCATTTCATTAAGCGCGACGGATTCGAATTCGAACTTCTCTACTACCGCACACCCGGCACTCACGGAGCCCCATCGATGTCTCGCAACCAGGTGGGATTCACTCACTTCGCGGTGTACGTCGACGACATGGACGCCGAGATTGCCCGCCTTGTCGACTGCGGCGGCACGGTCATCGAAAAGACACGTACCAAGATGGGCGAGGGCGCAGAATCCGTCGAACTCGTCTTCATCGCAGACCCTGATGGCGTTCGAGTTGAACTCATGAAGGCCGGAGAATGAACGTCTGAGACAATCCCGCCACAGACGGTCCAGAACTTCTACGCTCATTTCAGGGACATCTCCGATGTCACCACTAACCCAAAGGGGGATCCAATGCGTCCTGTTGGAAAAATCCGTAATCCAATCGTTGTCATTTTATTGACCATTGTCACTCTTGGCATTTATGGCCTCTACTGGCATTACGAAATGTTCAAAGAAACGAACGAGTTCGATAATGAAGGCATCTCCGGCATTGTCGGTTTGCTGATTTCGTTCTTCTGCTCGATCGTCGCCATCTTCCTTATTCCTTGGCAGATCGGCGAAACCCGCAAGCGTGCCGGCATGCCTGAGCGTGTGAACGCGATCTACGGGCTCTGGATCCTGCTCCCCATCGTGGGAATTTTCATCTGGATCGTTCAGGTTCAGAATGCCGCTAATGAACTGTGGGAAGCCCAGGGCGCTGTCGCTGCCTGATCCACTATTCGTGTTTCGCAAACGCCCCGGTTCGCCGGGGCGTTTGTCGTTTTCCACTGCTCAATCAATTCACGCAAATGTCGGGTTGAATGTGATGTTCCAAAGCCAGGAGACACCAACCAACGCCACGACCAACGCTACGGGTACCCGAACGACAGAAACTGCGCGAGTTCTCGGGATCGCCCACAGCGCAAGGATGATCATTCCGCACACGAACGCAACCAACCCGAAAGGCTGATATCGCAAAGACGCCGAGATATCGAGCTGCAAAAGCGAACGAGCTGATCGGGTCATCCCACACAGGGGGCAAGGGACTCCCGTAATCGTTAACAACGGACACGGCGGAATGGGCGAGAACGGTAGAAACATTCCAGCCACAGCAACACCCAAGCAACCAACGACCAGCCAGCGCAAGGGTTGCAATGACACCGTCATCGATGCGGTCAACCAGGAACGCTTTGCTTGGCAGTCAGAATTATGAGCATGGTCAGCAGAGTGTTGGTGCTCCGCTGTCATCAGGAACTCCGACTTACGCCTTCTCGCAAATAACGAGTGGGATATCGCGTTCAGTGGATGCTTGGTACGCGTCGTAAGCAGGCCACGCCGCAGTTGCAATCGACCAGTACTTCGCCTTTTCCTCTGGCGTCGCAACGCGAGCTACCAGATTGTGGACATCGGCCCGATCCTGAACCGTCACAGATGGATTGGCCACCATGTTGTGGAACCACTGCGGATTATTCGGCGCACCACCCATGGAGGCGACACAGAAATACCGCTCGCCGTCGGTGACTCGAATCAACGGAGTGCGACGGAGCTTGCCCGATTTCGCACCGGTTGTGGTCAGCACAATGGTTTCGGCGCCTTCCCAGAGGAACCCGTCCTCCCCGTTGGTTGAGAGGTACCGCTCAACGTGGTCGGCAATGGGTTCCCACGGACTTGGTTCGTACTGGCTCATATTCCAAACGCTATCTGGCCCAGGCCAGTGCCGGGGGCCGCGGTATCCCTCGACCAGCAGATCCTGCGCAATAGCGTTGGCAACCATGAGTGGAGCAGCAACTTTCTTCTCGATCATCACCGCGCTCGTCATGCTTGGGAGCGCGGCCTACGACTTCACGATGCCTCAATCGGTCATCGAACTCGTTGGGAAATTGGGCCGACGTCCAAATTTCGTTCGGACACTTGGTGTCACGAAAGCTCTTGGAGCCCTCGGACTCATCTTGGGCCTAGCCGTCGGACCTATTGGCGTCCTTGCCGCATTGGGACTCGTCGCCTATTTCATCCTCGCCATTCGGGCCCACGCCAAACTCGGAGACTCGGGCGCAGAAACACTGCCCGCAGCGGCACTGTTCATTCTGAGCGCTCTTACGCTCATTACGAATCTCTTTTCGTAACAGAATCCCAAACCAACTAGGAGAAGCAATGAACAAGCGCGTCACCCTTGCAGCCTGCGCCCTCAGCGTGGGACTGCTCTTCACTGCCTGCTCAAGCAGCAAGAAGAGCGATTCATCATCAACAACAACAGCGGCAAAGTCGTCGGCATCATCAACGACGACCGCTGCATCTGGATCCACGGTTCCGACAATTGCTGGCATCACGAAAACTGGAACCAAGTCACTCAGCGATGGCGGAACAATGACCAGCTACACAACTTCTGCCGCTGGCAGTGGCATCGCTGGAACATATGAAACATCACTAAAGGCTGCAGGTTGGTCAGTCACCAGTTCAGGTGGTGGCGGCGGACGTTGGGGCGGAAGCGGAGTTAGTGCAACGAAGGGCTCGGAATACCTCGTCGTTTCAGCAGGCGGTGGCGGTGGCACGACGTACGTTGACGTCTGCACCTGGCCAGCAAAGCCGAAGAACGACGACTGCGGTAGTAACGACAATCAGGACCAGCAGAACTCGAACCAGCAGAACAACAACTAGATCAGCGGCTCATAGAGCCTGCAGTGACTGCTGAATCAAAGAACGAAGAAGGCCCCGGAGTAATCCGGGGCCTTCTCGCGTACAACGGGTTCTTGGCTTCTGCCGGAATCAGCCCGCCTTGGAAAGCTGAGCAGCTGAACGCTCGAGCGCCTGGTTCGCTCCTGATGGAAGCGATGTGAGCGGCACAGCAATCTCACCGACGGTGGGGCCGTACTTGTCAGCGAACGGCTGCAAGGCCTTGAGGTCGAAGTTGTAGAACTCCGCAGCGTTGCCAGCAAGGATCTGCTGAATCTGCGTGGGTTCGAGGTGACCGAGAACCTGACGGAGATGTTCACGCGTGAATGGATGCGTGCCCTCTTCATGCGGGTAATCGTTGCCCCACATCATCTTGTCGATGCCGAGGATGTCTAGACCGGCCGAAATATCGGCAGGTGTCGGCTGACTAATTCCAACGAAGCAGCTCTGGGCGAAGTATTCGCTTGCTGAACGAGGAGGAACGGTCTCGCCCTCGAAACGCATCTCGCCAACCTTATTTCCACGCATTCCGTTAAGCAGGCTGTCCATCGAATCAAGCAGCGGCGGAATCCACGCGCAACCAGTTTCGGTAAGCGCAAACTTGAGATTCGGATGACGTTCAAAGACGCCGGAAAGAATCATGTGCACAAGCGGGCGCTGCGAGTAGTACGGGATCTCGATGAAATGAACCAACGGCATTGCCGGCGCTGGGTGGTACTTGGGACCACCGGTGCCGCTATGCGCGTTGACGGGGATGTTGTTTTCGGCACAAGCCGCCCACAACTCGTCGTAATCGGGATGGTAAAGCGGCTTGATCCATTCAGCAGTCGGCGGGACTGCACCGATGAGAACGCCACCACGCAGACCGTTCTCTTTGCACCAAATCGCATCGGCGATTGCGTCGTCGACATCGTTGAGGAAGATCTGGCCAATGCCAGCGCGACGCTCGGGAGCGCGACTGCAGTAGTCCGCGAGCCAACGGTTGTGAGCCAGCACACCAGCATGACGGTGTTCGTACTCGTCAGGCGTTGGTGGCTGCGCAAAGAGCACAAAGTTCGGGAAGAACGGAGGAACCGTGTTGGGGTAGATGACCTCAGCAATAACGCCATCGGCGAACATGTCACCATCGCGACGATCGTCATCCCAGTTGCGGATGCGCAGGTCGGTGTCCTTCAGGTCCTTAAAAGGGTTCTTGTACTTCTCGCGCCATGCATCAAAGTCGTCGCGGTACTTGGGGTCGAGAAATTCTCGATACTGAACGTGGCTGCCACCCGCGTGGGTGTCGGCCGAAATGATGATGTAATGATCATCCGGTCCGAGCATGATGTCTCCTGTTTTGTTAAGGCCCATCAATTGGGCACGGCCACCCGAAGGTGCAATGTGTTGACTGAATCATAGGTGATGCAACAGGTCAAGGACGGACCTGAAAACCAGCGTTTCACTGTGTCTAAGGTCACAGACCCTTTGGGCGATTTGTGAAGCGCTCTTCTGCCGGCGAGAAAAACCACCCGGCCCCTGCTTTCGTCCCGCCATCAACTGGGATGTTGTGCCCCGTCACATACGCCGACAGATCCGAGGCGAGGAACAGCGCAACGCGTGCCTGATCCTCTGGCCAGCCAAGCCGCCCAACCGGGGCCCATGCCTCCCAAAGGTGCTCGTACCCGACGGCCGTCGAGATGTAATCGACCTGGGGAGTTTGGGTCAGGTCGGGTCCAATGCCATTGACGCGAATTCCGTTGCGTCCCATCGACAGGGCAAGGTCGGTACTGAATTTCGCGCTCGCTGCTTTCATTGCGCCATAGATGGGGTCGCCGGGATACCCGCGCATGCCCTCGACGGAATGAACGTTGACAATCGATCCGCCCCCACCAGCGATCATCGATTCAAGAAAACACTTCGTCGATGCAACCGTCGAAAAGAAATTGATGTCATACATCGCCTTCCACGACTCAGGTGAAGATTTCCGAAAGCGCTCGAGCGGTCGAAAGTCGCCGACGTTGTTGACGAGAACCTGCACATAGGGGTGGTCAACGAAAATCGCCTCGGCAGCGGCCTGAAGTTGTTCCCAGTCGCGACAGTCTGCGATGTGCGCACGGGCCTTTCCGCCAGCCGCTTCGATATCAGCAACTGCTTCTCCAGCAACGGTCGCATTGATGTCAATGATTTCAACAATGGCACCGTGCTGAGCGAAGAGTCGAGAAATCGCACCACCAATGCCAGTACCGCCACCAGTCACGACGGCGACGCGGCCTTCAAGGAGGCGACTCCAATCGTCAATGGGCGTTGGTTGCGGATAGTTGTTGTCGGTCATCTTCGAATCCTGCCACGATCGCCAATGCATCGCCTTGATCTCACGATTTGCAGTTCATTAGGTCAGGATGGAGGGGTGCGAGTACTTACCTGGAACGTCCAAGGCCGAATAGGCGCATGGGAAAAACGCCAACTCGCTATCGAATCCGTGCTCGCTTCCGTTGAGCCCGACCTCGTCATGCTTCAAGAGTCGTGGGTGGAACCAAACGGTCACACCCAAGCCTCGCTCGTTGCAAAACACCTCGGCTTTCACGCCACCACCGCTATTGAGTTGGCCGGCTTCGACGCCTACCCGCAAGCGAGCTACTGGGTCGTCAACGCGGTCATCTCTCGCTGGCCGCTACAGATCCGTCGCGCTGTTTCACTGGTTGACGAAAACGAGTTACCCACTTGGCGACATGTGCTGGCTGTAGACGTCCACCGACCCACCGAAGCGGGAGGGCCATTTCTCGCCGCGGGCACTCACCTTGAGCACGGCGTCGATCGGTCTGTGACTCGTTCTGCTCAGATGCACCATCTAGTAAACGAAATCGCTGGGCTCCTCGGTGACGCAGAAGTTCGCAAACAGTCTCTACCGGCAGTGGTCGCTGGAGATTTCAACGCTGTGCCTTGGTCTGACGAGGTCCGCCGCGCGACAGGAGCTTCGGCGCCCTTTCTCCCCTCCTTCGTTCTGATCGACGCTTGGGAAGCATGCGGAAATAGGACCCGAGGCGACACATGGTCCACCGAGAATCCTCTTGTCCCCCGCAAGGCCGTGTACCCGAATCGTCGACTCGACTACATCACAACAACTGCGCCGCGGCTCCGCAACCACGGATCATTTGAATCTTGCTTCCTTGCCGGCATCGATCAGGTTGACGGAACGCAACCGTCGGATCACTACGCCGTTGTTGCAGAGGTCGAACTATGACCGGTTCGATCGCCGAAGCGGTGCTGATCGCTCAGGTCTTGGCTTCAGTGGGAATGTTCGGAGTCATTTGGACAATTCAACTCGTGCACTATCCGCTTATGGCACACATCCCCGCAACTGCATTCGTTGCCTATGAGCGCCGACACACGAAAGCGATCGCACTCATCGTCGGTCCCCTCATGGCCATTGAAGGACTCTGCGTTCTCGTCGTCTTCTTTGCTCGCCCATCGGGGATTCCGTTTTGGCTGTCATTAATCGGAGGCATCGCGGAGGCGGTCGCTATCGGAACAACTGCATTCGTGAGTGCCCCTTTGCATGGGCGCCTTGAAAATGGTTTCGACGCTGCACTGCTCTCTCGACTTATTCTCACCAATTGGATCAGAACTATCGCCTGGACGGCGAGAGGAATCATCGCCGTTGCCATGCTCGTTCTGTTTCTCTGAACGAGATCAAGAGTTCAATCGGACCTACATCCGAACTTTCGACTTAGACGGCTCCGTCGAGGATGTCGTTGAAGCCAAACTGAGTATGCGGGCCAATGATGATTTGTTCGAAGATGCCGACGCCGACTTTGTCGCCCAAACGAGCACGAACTATGTGGTGAACGTGTTGGTGTGTGAAATCCTCGGGGCTGATGTCGGAGAAGTTCCAATCTTCACGACCGATTTCCAACTCACCGTGCCAGACGCCATGGCCCCAATCGGGATTCATGTAACCCAACGCACGCATGTCGAATCGCGCAATGGGTTCCAACTCGAGAACCAACGCTTCTCCCCCATCGCCCATGAGATCGATTTCGACGTGCGTGACCCAACGCGTTCCCGATTGGAACGTAAGCCTCTGACCTACAGGATCAAACCGGCGAACCGAGTCGTCTTCAAGGGTCACCGTTGACGGGACGGGATCGATCACACCGATTCGATGGCCATCTGGACGCCAGAAAACGCCGCCCGGTCGCTGAAACCAGCCTGCTACGACACATTCATTGTCGAAGTGAATCGGTGACCACAACCATGCATTGGGTGGTCCACTCGAGGGCCGCCCGGGCGCGGGTGAACCAACGGGGCGCACTCCCCATGAACGATCACGAATACCTACAACCTCGTCATGAGTGAATTCAGTCCGGTCCCCATCGACATCGACAAAACCTTCCCAGGTGCCGAACTGCATGTATCGGGCCATATCGATAATTGTGTGAGGCCCATCGGTCATCACCGTGTGATCTTCGAGCAGTGCTCCGACTCGCGATCGCCACCGCATATCGCATGTGATCCCCGTGTCGTTGGGACCAACCGAATATCGCAATTGCCGGAAGGGCTCGATGATTTCAAGTCGCGCCGGCCCAATCGTGAGTTCAGTCGGATCGGCAGACGCACGACGTGAAGCGTGGAACGCATGCTGTGAACCATTTTTCGAGATCGAGACGGACGTGTCCTGAACCTGAAGATTGTTATAACGACCAAAGGCAATTTCGATCTGGAAATCCCCACCTCGATGAGTTGCTCCAAACCAATATCGGCCATACGAGTTTCGATCAGTGCTTGCCGATAATGCGATTGGTTTAGGCACCTGGTGGATCGGAAATTCGTCGAATGGCGTAAGAGTCATCATTTCCCTCAGTCGATAGTTATGTAAGCGAACATGGCGCGTTCACCACAGGTCTGTCAGAACGGGTCCGGCTTCGCGTCGGCGATATCACGCAATTGATTTTTTGCGATCTTCTCGAGGGTTGCCCGAGGAAAATCATCGACAAAGTAGGCGGCTCGCGGAACCTTGAAGTCAGAAAGATTCTGTTTACACAGATCGAGGATTACCGCTTCGAGTTCATCGTCGCTTGGAGCATTGGCCGACTTGACCACAAATGCCACTGGAACCACGTCGAGCATCGGGTGCGAGCGACCCACGACGGCAACATCACCTACGCCGGGGATAGTGCGACAGAGGTCCTCGACTTCTTTCGCGGACACATTCTCTCCGCCAACCTTCAACATATCCTTGTCGCGCTCGGTGTAGAAGATCGCTCCACCATCACCCATGCGGACCATATCGCCAGTCTTAAACCATCCGTCTTCGGTGAACGTCTTGGCATTGGCATCGTCATTGTCGAAGTACTCGAGGAACAACTGGATACCGCGTGTCCCTCGGAGCCAGAGCTCGCCGACTCGGCCATCGTCAATCGCCTCCCCTGTTTCGGGATCAACGATGATCGTCTCGTATCCGGGGGTCGCTTTCCCCAGAGAGCCCGGCGGAATATCGCCGTAAAGACCAGATCGAGTTGCATGCGTGACGGTTTCGGTCATTCCATAGGCAGCAAGCACTCGACAACCAATCAGTTGTTCAAGCGGCGGGGCTATCGCACCGAACACAGCTGCCTTGAGTTTGTTCTCGGGAATCGGCTGACCCTGCACCGCGAGATAGACAAACGGGATCAGTGAGATGTGAGAAACATTGTGCTTTACGACGACATCCCAGAACCGGCTCGAGGAGAACTTGGGCTGAAGAACAACAGTTCCGCCAACACCCAGAATCGACCACATCGACCACGACTGGGCGTTGACGTGGAAGAACGGCAGGAAAATCAAGTACACCGAATCGGGATCAGCCCCAATGTTGTCGGGGCCGACACGAGTCCCCCACAGCGTGTTGGCATGAGTATGCACAACTGCTTTCGGGCGAGATGTCGTTCCGGAAGTGAACATGATCCCGACCGGAAGCATCGGTTCGGGTCGTCGCGGAACAAACTCTTCGATGTCGCCAAATAGGTCGTCGAATGAACGCTGCCCATGAGCTGCTTGTTCAGCGCTCGCCGCTTCACCCGAATTGTCTTCGGTAACAGCGATCCATTTCAGATTCGGGCCGCTTGCCGCAACGACAGCTGCGTACTGCGGTTGCGTGATTGCCGCGACCGCTTTGGTGTGATTGATGAAATAGGTGAGTTCTGCAGCTACCGAGCGCGTGTTCGTCGTGACACCGGCAGCGCCAACCGTCGCACACGCATACCAAGCCAAAACCATTTCTGGGCAGTTATCCGAATGGATGATGACTTTGTCGCCTTTTTGGATTCCGTTTTTCTGAAGTCCAGCTGCGAGACGTCGAACCTCTGACCAAAACGCCGAGTAGGTCCATGTTGCGACCTCGCCACTTCGGGGTTCCCAGATCAACACGGGATGATCGGGCCGACGCTCGGCCAAACGCGCGAGCAACCACGGCACGTCTTGACCCGTCATCTGGAACTTTGAGACGACATCGGCGTCCATTGATCTCCCCCTTTGAGATACGGCCCCAAACGAAGCCACATGAACATCTTGTCCCACAGAACGCCGACCGGCGACACCGCCATCCCCCGTCGCCATTCTGAGCCCACATAGCCTTCATGGATGCGTACTCAACGAGTCCTCTCCGTCGGCGTTTTCGCCATCGCGCTCCTTGCGACCGCATGCAGTTCCAGTTCCGACAAGGCATCGTCGACCGCCTCGACAGGTTCAAGTTCCACGACATCAAGCATGTCGAGCACCTCGTCGACGAGTTCCTCGGCATCAAGCACCCGATGCATGGCCGATCAACTCAAGGGAAGCGTCGGCGAAACCCAATCTGGGGCCGGGCAGCGCTACACCGCCCTCATTCTCACCAACACCAGCACCAAGGTCTGCGATATGCGCGGCTTCCCCGGCGTTTCACTTCTCGATTCTTCGTCGAAGCAAATCGGGCAACCAGCGTCGCGTGATGGAAACGAGGGCCCAACGCTGACGCTTCAGCCAGGCGCAAGCGCCAGCACTACGTTGCATACAAGCGCATCAGGGATGGGCGCAGCGTGCGAACCCGCATCAGCGCAAATCAAGGTCTATCCCCCCGACAACACCGCATCACTCTCGATCGCTGCGACGTACACCGCCTGCGGCGGTTTCAAGGTGAGTACCCTTGTGGCTGGCACAACCGGAAGCTAAGTAGGAGTTTCGATGTCTGTTCTCGCTCATATCGTCCACAATGAAGAAACAGTGATCGACAAACTGCTTCACCCGTTTAGCGGCCTTGACCACATCGCCTCCATGGTTTTCGCCGCTGCGGCCATCGCGCTGTTCTTCATTGCAATGCGCGGTCGCTCGGCGGCCACAACCGCCGGGACAACGACCCGCCTTCGTTCACGCTTGTTTGTTGGCCTCTCAAGCGTGTTGCTGCTCGCGTCGGTTCTCGTCCTCGTTGTGGTCTGATACTGGCGAGGCATCAGTGCGTGGAAACGGAGCTTCAAAGGCCGGTTTTCCAAACGACTGACCCTTCGTTTAATTTGGAACACTGTTGCAATAAGAGATGCACAGCCGTAATGTCGGCCCATGGCATCTCAAAGCATGCAACTTGCCCCAAGGAATAATTTTATTGCCGACAGCGAAAGCGCAATGGCCCACAATGATCCCGCCCAGCAAGACGCCGTTGGCATCGTTGGGCCAGTAGGTCCGACCGGCTCGGTTTCCGATCGACTGAGTTACTCCCCAGTCGGTCCGGGTTGTTTTGGTGCTGCAATTAGTTCCGCATATTCCGATGGTCGGCGCGTCATTTGGGTCAACCCCCGCGGCCGTATCGCCAAACTCGATTACGACACCATGGAACTGTTGGCAACCCTTGAGCTTGATAACGGCCCTGACTACGACCTTGCCGCACACGAAGCCGGACTCGAAGGTCTCGACTCTCTTACAGGCATGGACGCGGTCATGCACGCGGTTTCGCTGAGTACGACCTACTTAACGGGCGTTACCGGCGTGTATTACGTGCTTGATTGCGATGGCAACTACTTCATTGGCTACCAAGATCACGTCGTTGCGTTTGGCGATGCGATTCCTGGCGACCCCGACTCTCCGATTGTGGTGCGCCGTCGATTTGAACGTCCACCCGAAGTCACCGGAAGTTTCGTGGGCATCAACATGTCCTATGACGGTCGATTAATCGTCAGCACCGAGAACGGATGGGTGCTTTCCGTCGATCGCGATTTCACTTCCTACGAAGCAATCCAGTTGCGCCACAGCGAAGGTGCTGAAGAATTTACCAAAGCCCGATTCGCTGAACTTGGTCGCGGCGGACATTCATGGATGCGCAAGAGCTTGTGCGTGGACGACGCCGGCGGGATCTATCTGCCTTCGAACGATCACATGCATAAAGTCGTCTGGACAGGAACACGGCTGTCAACCGACGAGTCCGATGGGGCATGGACGGAGCCCTACCTCAACGAAAATGGCTTCGGTTGCGGCACTACTCCCTGTCTCATGGGATTTGGAGACGAGGACCGATTCGTCGTCTTCGGAGACGGCGCCAACGTCGTCAACATCACCCTCATGTGGCGCGACGATATTCCCGAAGACTGGAAACAAATCTCAGGGACATTGTCTCGACGCATCGCTGGTTTCGGTCGCGCCGACATGGGAGATCCAAACCTCGAAGAGATCCAAACGGAACAATCGATCACTGTTTGTGGTTATGGCGCGATGACAGTGAACAACGAACCAGCGTCGATACCCGAGGGTTTCCCTCCCGGGGCAAAGCGACTGTTTGTCTTTTGGCTAGGCAGCGATCCCGTCTACAGGCCACTCGGACTTCATAAATATGAATGGAATCCTGAAACCCGGATGCTCGAACATGCGTGGGCGAATAATCAGGTGTCCTCCCCGAACTCCGTTCCTGCCGTGAGTATGCCGAGCAACACCGTGTACACGTTTGGAACACGAGACGGTCAGTGGACGATTGAAGGCTTGAACTGGACAACGGGCGAATCGACGTTTCACTACCTGCTCGGTGGCGCTCGTTACAACGCGTTGGGCGGCACACCACAACTCGACACACAAGGGCGCTTCATTTGGTCAGGCCCGTTTGGGCTCAACCGCCTCGAGAATCCCCGCTAGCGGTGGACTATTGGCGTGACCGATCGAGCATCAATGAGTTCCTGCCGAGATCCGTCGCTTCTGCAAGCAACGCCAATCTCGCTCCGGACCTGATTCGGTGTCGGCGCTCTTCCTTCGAGATGCTCCCTAACGCTTCGAGTCGCATCGCTGTTCCGACAACAGCTTCAAGAACAGTTCGCAGTACATCGACATCGGCGTGCTCGTTCAACTCGCCCCTGCGAATAGCGGCCTCAAGTTCCGGGGCGAACCCTTCGCTTGCACGGTGCTCGACGAGAAACGGTTTTACAACCGAGAGGTCCTCGGAGAGTTTGAGATACATCGCGCCAGAAACCGAGTTCAAAATGAGGTCGGAGCTGGCGACCAAGACTCCACAAAGAACAGACAGATCTGAAACTCCACGAAATGCGTCGAAATCGGGACGAAGATCGGTAATCACTTTTTCGAAACAGGCGCTCACAATCGCCTCACGTGAATCGAACAGGTTATAAAGCGTGGCGACACTGACATCGGCCTTCGCAGCGAGTTCACGCATAGAGAATCCATGCGATCCATTTGTGTCGATCAGTTGTCGTGCTGCGGAAAGGATGATTTCTCGGTTCGCCACTTTTCGTTCGCTACGACCATCCACCCGAGCACCCATGCGATCATCCTATGGCCCACGCCTGGCGCGGAGCAGTACGTGCGGCTCGCGAATCTCCTGTTCCAACCCATGTTCTTCGAAAGTCCCCACACGCTGCGACGTAACATCTCGTCGCCTCTAACGAAACCAACGGAACCAACGGAACCATCATGACCATAGATAACTCATCGGAGATCGACTTCAGCGACATTGACGTCACCGACCTTGATGTCTTTGCCCAGCGCCATCCTCACGAGTGGTTCGCATTCCTACGCGAACAGGCTCCCGTTTGGCGTCACCCAGCATCTGAAGGAAGCGACGGTGAAGAGTTCTGGGTCGTGAGTTCGTTTGAGCATGTCACTGAAGTCCATCGTTCTGGCCTTCTTTACAGCCATCAAACAGGTCCGGGCCGCAACGGCGCAGGCGGAATCGCCCTCACTGACCTTCCCGCTGAAATGGGTCCAGGACTTCAGATGGTTTCAACTGACCCGCCCCAGCACACTCGCTATCGCAAACTCGTGAATTCCGGATTTACACCGAGGATGATCCGCCGTCTCAAGGAAAGCCTTCGTGAACGAACCACCACAATCCTCGATCGTGTGACACCAAAGGGTGAATGCGACTTTGTTACTGAAGTTGCGGCCGAACTCCCCCTTATCGCCATCGCGGAAATCATCGGTGTACCCGAAGAAGATCGATCTCTCCTCTTCGATTGGTCGAACAGGATGATCGGCGGACAGGACGACGAGTTCAAGACGAGCGAAGTCGGCGCTAGCGACGAATACGCAAACACCGTGATGGAAATGGCGATCTACGCCCATGGACTCACCGATAAAAAGCGTGAGGTTCAAGGCGATGACCTCTGGTCGCGTCTTATCGATGCAAGCGTGACAATGGAGGACGGTTCGGTAGTTGAACTCACAGAACTCGAGCGCGATCTCTTCTTTACTCTTCTCGTTATCGCTGGCAACGAAACCACGCGCAACGCGATCTCTAAGGGCCTCATCGCGTTCATGGAACATCCTGATCAATGGCAGCGGTGGCTCCAACACCCCGAAATGGCCGACACGATGGTTGACGAAATCCTTCGTTGGACTAGCCCGGTCAACTTCTTCCGGCGCACCGCGACTGCTGACGCCATCCTCGGGGGTCAGCGCATCACTGCTGGAGAGAAAGTTGTCCTTTGGTATCCGTCGGCCAATCGAGACGAAGCACAGTTCCCCGATGCCAACTCATTCGACATTGCCCGCACTCCGAACAACCACGTGGCCTTTGGTGCAGGTGGGCCCCATTACTGCCTCGGTTCAAACCTCGCGAAACTTGAGATCAAGGTAATGTTCGAAGAACTCGGCAAGCGAGTACCCGACATTCATCAGTCAGGACCGATGGAGCGACTGCGAATGAATCTGGTCGATGGCATCAAACATCTTCCTGTTTCGTTCAACGCCACACCTTCGTCATAAGGAAGAGGCGAACCCATGACGATCACACCGCAACACACGGGACCACTATCAGGCGTCAAGGTGCTCGATCTTTCAATCGCCCTCACAGGACCCTATGCCGCTGCGCTTCTGGCCGATCAAGGTGCTGACGTCATCAAGATCGAACGCCCTGGCATCGGCGACATTGCCCGCTGGGTCGGAGTTGCCGTCAACGGCATGAGCGCGTTCTACCTCGCATGCAATCGTGGGAAGCGATGCATCGCCCTCGACCTCAGTACTGCCGAAGGGCAAGAAATCGCGGTACAGCTTGCGGCCGATGCAGATGTGATCCTGCAAAACTTTCGACCCGGCGTCATTGATCGACTTGGACTTGGCTACGACGCAATTCGAAAAATCAATCCTGATGTCGTCTATGCATCGATCTCCGGCTACGGACCCGTCGGTCCTTATCGAGATCGCAGCGCGTACGACACATCTATTCAGGCATACGCCGGATTCGCCGCTACACAGGCAGAACCGGGCGGTGGTCCTCCGACCTTTCTTCGCCAGAATGCTGCCGACAAAGTCAGTTCGCTTTATGCCGCCCAAGCAATCACTGCAGCGCTCTTTGCTCGAGCCAGCGGACGCGGCGGCCAGCACCTCGAATTAGGTATGGCCGATGCTTGTGTCTCGTTCCTTTGGGCAGAAGCTGCCGGCAACGAAGTTCTTCTGGATTCCGACGGAACAATGCCGTCGAGCTTCAATGCCGGGTTTTCTCCAATGCGCTTTCTTGATGGTTGGGGAATCGTTGTTCCCACCACCGACGCCGACTTTGCAGGAATGTGCAAGTCCCTCGATGTCGAAGGCTGGGATGACCCTCGAATCAAAACCGTCGGCGAGCGTCGCAAGAACCGCGACGTTCTCGAGCCGATCATGGACATGTGTTATGCGATGGCGGCAAATCTCACTCAGGCAGAGGCAACTGAACGATTCGAACGCGAACGAGTGGCTTTCGCGATGGTTCTGTCAGCTGCTGAAATGGTCGACGACCCTCATGCAATTGCCATCGGCATGTTCGAAGAGTTCGACCACCCCGTTGTCGGCAGGGCGCGACTTCCGCGACATCCCACGCAGTTCCACGAGACACCGGCATCTCTTGCCGGAGGTGCTCCCGCACTCGGGCAGCACACCGACGAAATCCTCACCGAGCTCGGCCTTTCCGATCGCATTGCGTCGTTGCGAGAAACATCGATCGTCGCGTAGCCACACTTCCCCCAGAGAAAGAATTCAATGAGCGAGAACAACACCTCCGGCACCTACCCTGGTTTCGGCGGAAAAGTAGGGCGCGTCTTCGCCACTTCAGAGTCCTGGTGGCCAGAGCGTCCGGTCTCCCCTGAAAACGCGCCCAACATCGTCATCATCCTTTGCGACGACCTTGGCTATGCCGACACTTCCCCGTACGGCAGCGAAATCGCAACGCCAAATATCGAACGCCTTGCGAACAGCGGGATTCAATACACCAACTACCACTCAACTCCAATGTGCTCGCCCACACGAGCCGCTCTCCTCACCGGCATGAATCCTCACGCTGCTGGCGTCGGAACCGTGGCACACGCGGATCCCGGTTTTCCTGGTTACGCGATGGAACTGGCCGATGACGTCATCACCCTCCCCGAGACGCTTCGAGCAAACGGTTATGCCACCTACATGGTCGGCAAATGGCATTTAGCCAAAGACTCCGACCAGTCCGATGCCGGTCCGCGTCACTCGTGGCCTTGCCAGCGTGGATTCGATCGCTTCTACGGATTCCTTGATGGGTTCACAAACCTTCATCAGCCTCATCGCCTGGTTCGCGACAACACACCCGTCGAAACCGACACCTACCCCGATGGCTATTACTTCACTGACGACATCACCGACGAAGCCATTGCCATGATCAAAGCCGGCAAAGCTTCGGCCCCCGATCAACCGTTCTTCCTGTATGTCGCTCACGGTGCAATTCATGCGCCTCTCCATGCAAAGGCCGCGGACATTGCAGCCCAAAAGGGCAATTACGCCCAAGGCTGGGATGAGCTTCGCCTACGCCGCTTTGCTCGCCAGAAAGAACTCAACGTCTTTGGCGACGATGTCGTGCTGGCTCCGCGTAACACCGAGGCAAACAATGATGTTGAGCCTTGGGATGAACTTTCCGAGGACCAGAAGAAGCTTTACGCGCGCTACATGGAAGTGTTCGCTGCCATGGTCACGAATGTCGACAACAACACCGGGCGACTCCTCGACACGCTCGACGAAATGGGTGAACTCGACAACACAATTGTCATCTTCACTTCTGACAACGGAGCCTCTCGGGAAGGCGAAATGGTCGGCACCAGCGCATACATGGCCCATGTCGGTCATGAAGGCGACGACATCGAGACCGACCTCTCGCGCATTGATCTCATAGGCGGGCCACAAACATCGCCCCACTACCCGCGCGGTTGGGCCATGGCGGGCAATACGCCCTTCCGGCTCTACAAGATCAACACTCATGCCGGCGGGCATTCCGTGCCATTTCTCGTTTCGTGGAAGGCCGGGGGGTTCAACGGTGGAACTCTGCGACATCAGTACTCGCACGTCTCTGACATCTTCCCGACACTTCTCGACATCCTCGGAATCGAAACCCTCACCCAACGAAACGGAAACTCGGTCAAGCCAATCACTGGATCGAGCATGACCCCGACACTCGCGTCGGCCGATGCCCCCGACCAGCGCACTGAAGCTGTTTACGAAATGATCGGTCACCGCGGTTTCTACCGCGACGGTTGGGAAGTTGTAACACTCCATCAGCCGATGACACCGTTCGACGATCGCGAATGGGAGCTCTATAACCTCGCCGTTGATCGCACTGAGCTCAACAATCTTGCCGAGAGTGAGCCGGAAAAGCTCGCTGAACTCATCACCGCGTGGGACGAAGCTGCGTGGGACGGCCAGATCTACCCGCTCGATGAAGGAATCGGTCTTAAGTACGTCCTTCGACCACCGCGCACTGCAGTCTTCGAAGAACCACTTTCCATCTGGCCCGGCACCCCGACGCTGGAACGCTGGCGATCGCTGATGTTGATCTGGCTTCGGTCATTTCGGATTGAAGCACCAATCACCGTCCACGAAGGTTCCATCGGAACCATTGCATCCCACGGCGATCAAAGCGGCGGCTACGGACTTTACGTGATCGAAGGTCAACGACCCGTGCTTGTGCATCACACCGGCCGAGGCGATCTCGCGATCGTCACTGGCCCGGAGCTCTCCCCCGGCGACCACCTACTCGAATGTTCCTTCGAAGCGATCGGCAGCCGAACATGGAAGCTCTCGCTCACCGTCGATGGCGTGATGGTCGACGATCATCCTGAAGTGCAGATGCTGTTTGCAATGTCACCGTTTGAGGGAATCACCGTCGGACGCGACCCGCGTTCGCCCGTGTGGTGGGAACGCTACGTAACCCATGGTTCCTTCCACTGGACTGGGACGCAAGGTCCTGTTCGCTGGATTCCTGGCGAAAAAGATCCCGATCAACCCGAAGACCTCATCGGCCTCCTTCGAATGCTTGGCGAGAAATTCGAATAACGAACGTGTGACGCCCCAGCCGCGACACACTACTCAGCAAGTGTTCCGGATTGCACAGCAGTCAATGCGTTCGCAAGATTTTTTAGTTGCGTTCGTGAAAGGTGATCAATGAATTGCCGTCGAACGGTTCGATGCCGGCGGTGCGCTTGTCAGCGAGAAGATCAAGATCGAACTTGAGATTCAAGCGGTAAAGGCGTAGCTAAAACAGTTGTTGAAATCGAAAGAAGGCCGACCCGTCAGGGCCGGCCTTCTTTTACTTCTGGAGCTCGATGTTTACGCCGGTGCAGCGATGCTGTCCCATGCAATCGGCACGTGGGCAAAACCGTCGATGAGGTTGGAGTGAACACGGGGATAGTCCGTGGGATCTCCTTCGAAGCGAAGTCCTTCGAAACGGGTGAGAATTTCCTCGAACATGATGCGACCCTCGATGCGGGCCAGGTTGGCGCCAAGACAGAAGTGAGGGCCACCGGCACCAAACGCCACGTGATCGTTGGGGTTACGTCGAACATCGATGGAATCAGGGTTTTCAAACGCACGCTCGTCACGATTGGCGGAGGCGTAGACCATGAGTACCCGCTCGCCGGCCTTGATTTTCTTCCCACCAAGTTCCGTATCGATTGTTGCGGTGCGAGTGAACTGGATTACCGGAGTAGAGAAACGCAGCAGTTCTTCGATAGCTGTTGGGATCACCGAAAGGTCATTTCGAACAATGTCGTACTGATCCTGATTCTGAAGCAGTGCGAGCGTTCCGGTTGTGATCAAGTTTCGAGTGGTCTCCGAACCGGCGTTCTGCAGAAGCATGAAGAACAGTTCAATTTGGAACGCCGTGAGCTTCTCGCCTTCAACCTCGGCATGAAGCAAAACGCTCATGAGATCATCACTGGGGTTGTCGACTCGCTCGGCACACATTGCGTCGGCATACATGAACATGTCGGTTGCTGCCTGTGCCCGCTCTTCCGGAGTCACCGAGGCATCGAACCCAAATGTCTTTTCTGTCCAGTCGAACACCTGGGCCCGGTCGACCTCAGGAACGCCCACCATGTCGGCGATCACGTGAAGCGGAAGCCACAACGCAAGATCGTGGACCAGGTCGGCGCTTGTGCGTTCGGCCAATCCATCGATGATGTCGTTGGTGCGCGTGCGCAGCATGTCACCCAGTTCGGCGACCCGTTTCGGAGTGAAGCCCTTATTGATGATCTTGCGGAGTTTCATATGGTCGGGCGCATCGAGGCTGATCATCAATTGATCGCTGCCTCCGGAAGCCGGTTCGTTGATCCCATCATCGATGAAGGGATCGGGCGCGTTGCGATAGGTCGATGCATCTCGAGAAACCTGCTGAACCTCGGCGTAGCGAGTGACCACCCATAGCTTTTCTCCCTGATAGGAGGGGTGATCGAGGCATGCGACGGGGTCATTCTCACGAAGCCACCGGTAGTAGTCGTAGGGAACGCCGTGCGCGTAGGTCTCAGCATCGTGAAGAACGGGCGCATCTACAAACGTGTCAGTCATAAGGACTCCTCTAGGGGACTTTCAGCAAGTGTGTCAGTCGAGACCCACATTGGGTCGTTGTGTGATCTGCACTATCAGTCGTTCAGAATTGATGCCATACGTTCAGTTGTCTCAATCCACTCTTCCACCATTTCACGCACGACATCTTTGGTGGGGCGAACCTTGTTAAGGCGTCCGACGATCTGACCTACAGGAAATCCGATCAGCTCTCGGGTTCCGACACGTTGAGTGCGCCGACCGGCTTCTTGATGAAGGATTCCCTGCAGGGGCATCGGCAAGGTTCCGGGCGAATCTTCTGCTTCCCATGCGTCGGTCCACGCAGTGCGGAGTTGACGGGCTGGCTTGCCGGTCATTGCCTTCGAACGAACGGTGTCACGCGAGGTCGCCGCCAGCATGTTTTCGAGCGCGGCGGGGTTGGTGTCAGCTTCAGTAACGGTGAGCCACATCGAGCCCGTCCATGCCCCCTGCGCTCCAAGAGCCAGTGCAGCGGCCATCTGTCGGCCCGTGGCAATACCTCCAGCTGCAAGAACCGGAATATCTGGTCCGACTGCATCGACGACCTCGGGCACGAGCACCATTGTTGAAATTTCGCCGCAGTGACCACCGGCTTCGGTTCCTTGCGCAACGATCACGTCGACACCGATCGCAACCTGACGCTCAGCGTGAACCTTCGATCCAGCGAGACCACCAACAAGAATTCCTGCTTCGTGGGCTCGTTCGATCACATACATCGGAGGCGGGCCTAACGCATTGACAATCATCTTCACGTTCGGATGATTCAGACAAACCTCGACCTGACTCGGGCCCATTTCGTCGACGCCGAGTCCAGCGGCAGCAACTCGGCCAACAGCGAGATCGGCGGGAAGCTCGGGAACGTTGTAACGAGCGAGTAGTTCATCAACGAACTCTCGGTGTTCGACAGGGATCATGGCGTCGAGCGAATCGAATGACGCATCTTCACCGCCGCCCTTTCCGACGTAGTTCACCGGCATGGCGAAGTCGACTCCGTAGGGCTTTCCGTTGACATGCTCGTCGATCCAATTGAGTTCGATCTCAAGTTGCTCGGGCCCGAATGCGAGAGCCCCAAGAACACCAAAACCGCCCGCATTCGTCACGGCCGCGACGACATCTCGACAATGCGAGAAGGCGAAGATGGGAAATTCAATACCCAGACGATT
>CAEZTY010000007.1_pt1 | contig 39249 bp, 34 predicted proteins | sample 7264341 | NCBI WGS metagenome assembly CAEZTY01 (sample SAMEA6813815, study PRJEB35770) | uncultured Microthrixaceae bacterium | biome: Freshwater; feature: Freshwater reservoir; material: water | place: Czech Republic | collected 2016-04-20 | depth 0.5m m | reverse complement strand
CTCGCAGGCATGGGTCACATCCCCGGCGTCACCGTTAACCGATACTGCTCGTCGTCACTCCAAACCATTCGTATGGCTGCGCACGCGATCAAGGCTGGCGAGGGTGACATCTTCGTCTCCGCTGGTGTTGAAACCGTGAGCCAATTCGGCCTCGGAATGTCCGACGGCATGCCAGGCACACACAACCCGCTCATGAGTGCAGCTGAAGCTCGCACCGCCGAGCGTGCAACTGGGGGTGCCCCAGTTTGGGCGCCGTTCGCCGCTGGCATCTCCGATTACTACCTCGGCATGGGTCAGACCGCAGAAAATGTTGCTCAGTTCGAAAACGTTTCACGCGAAGAGCAGGACGAATTCGCAGCACAGTCACAACAGCGTGCAACTGCAGCCCTTGAGCGCGGCTTCTTCGAACGTGAGATCACGCCGATCCACACTGTCGATGCCGACGGAAACCCCGTTGTCGTGAAACAGGACGACTGCATCCGCGCCGGAACCACGAAGGAAAAGCTCGGTGAACTCAAGCCCGTGTTCCGTCCGGACGGAACTGTCACCGCCGGCAACGCCTGCCCGCTGAACGACGGCGCAGCTGCTGTCATCGTGATGAGCGAAACCAAGGCTAAAGAACTCGGCCTCACTCCTATCGCTCGCATCATTTCCTCGGGCGTAAGCGCACTCAATCCCGAGATCATGGGCCTCGGCCCCGTCGAAGCCTGCCGTCAGGCCATGGCTCGCGCCGGCATGAGCATCAGCGACATCGACCTCGTCGAGATCAACGAAGCATTTGCTGCGCAGGTTGTTCCGTCGGCCAAGCACCTCGGTATCAGTTGGGACAAACTCAACGTGAACGGCGGCGCAATTGCACTCGGCCATCCCTTCGGCATGAGCGGTGCCCGCATCATGGCCACGCTCCTCAATGGCCTTGAGGACACTGGCGGCACCATCGGCATGGAGTCCATGTGCATCGGTGGCGGCCAAGGCATGGCAATGATTATCGAGCGTCTCTCGTAATCATCTTCAGATGTACAAGACGAAGGCCCCGCCTCGGCGGGGCCTTCGCTCGTTTTGCACCTTGTGCGAATTAATCGATGAAGGGTGGAAATGGCGTCGACGGATCGGGGACCGAATACATCTCACGAATCTCAGAAATCGGTAGGTGTGCCATCGAGAGATGATCGGCCGTTGAGAAGTCCCCGGAGCACTTGGAACCGCGCTCGAATCCTTCGAAGACGAGTTCGGGGGCACCTTCTCTCGTAAGAACTCCATCTTTGGCTGCGAAATCGGATGTGCCAGAACTGATTCCGACTTCATAGGCCGCGATTGATGTGAGAAAAACCATCCAGTGCTCATCGGAATCGTTCATTGCCAACTGCATTGCCGAAAGTGCAACTTCTTCCGGGCCCGTCGGTCCGAACCCAGCGATGAGATGGGTCATGTCGTGGCCAACAAAGAAGGCGGGATTGTCAACGCCTTCGCCAGGAAATTGGAACTTGTATTCCATGTAGAACTCGACGTATTCGCGACCAAGAGTCCCCCGGGGGAGTTCACCCAGCCGTTTCAGCATTGCCACGAGTTCAGGATCTACCGCACCGATCCGCTCGTACCGCTCAAGAAGCACCGCTTCACTGAGCTTTATTCTCGCCGAAGACCAAGCAAGCCAAAAATGATCGGCTGCATCTTCATGAGATTCTCTAACTAGCTCGCGTGCAAGTTTGAGCCCCGCGTCATCGATCTCTCCGATCGCTGACGCGTATGCATCAACTCGAACGACCTGTTCCTCTGAGAGCGGATGACGACAGAGTTCGAGCAACACAAGAAACATACGCAAGCGACGGTGAACGACCTTGTCGGAACGAAAAATCTCTGCTTCCTCGAGACTCATTGCCTCAAGCGACGTGACATCGATATCAGGACGATGCCAAATGTTGTGCACAACCAGTTCAAGGATCCGGCGCTGCTCCGCCGTCCCCCCGTCACCAAGATCAATAGCTGAGGCCAACAATCGTGCTGCTGGCTCAACGAGGTCGGACCTACTGTTCAGCGTCAATGTCATAGAAAGCGACACTAATGAGAAGCCAGCCGAAGTGTTTGGGAAACCCCTGCACCGGGTGCACCGCCCGATGTAGAGGTTCAGCGATGGGCAAGAAGCCATTGATCAAGATCTGCTAACCAAGAAACGCCGGGCGAAGGGCCTACCATCGGAAACCGGGGCGATCCGCACCAATTAGCGAGGACCAAACGTGATCGACGAAGAACTCCATGCAGTTGGGCGCGAGATCTCAGCATTCGCTCAGCACGATCCCAATCGACCAGCGATTGTCACATCCAACGGCGAGACGATCACTTACGGCGAACTTGAATCGTCGGTTGACGCACTTGCATCAGCCTTTGTCACTCATGGGCTTGAACCAGGTGACGTGGTTGCGGTGCTCTCCACGAACCGACCTGAGTGGATGATGACTTACGAGGCAGCGCTGCGTGCGGGTCTCACGCTGCTCCCGGTCAACTGGCATCTTGAAACCGACGATGTGCAGTACGTCCTCACTGATTCGGGCGCACGAGCCCTCGTTGCCGAATCCGTCTTTGCTCACCAAGCCCGCAGCGCCCCCGACGCCATCTCTCTTCGCATCTCCATCGGCGACTCGATCGACGGTTTTCTGCCGTGGGCCGACGCGCTCACGTCTTCACCTTCTCCGGCTCCGGTTCGTCAACGCGGGACACAAATGATCTACACGTCGGGCACTACCGGTCGACCGAAGGGCGTTCGCCACTCCCCCCAGCCTTCGGCTTCCGCTGCCGCTGCCGGAAAAGCGATGGTGGGCATGTTCGACATGAACGGCGATAACGGCGACTCCATGTTGTGCACCGCTCCGCTGTATCACTCCGGACCAAGCCGCATCTGCCTTGAGTGGCCTCTCGGCGCCGGAGTCACTGTCATCGTCACCAGCCGATTTGAACCACTCCAGGTTCTCGAACTCATCGAACGTCACGCCATTACTCATGCCTTCTTTGTGCCCACCATGTTCAACCGAATGCTCGCGGTACCCGAGCGGGAATCGTTCGATGTTTCAAGCCTGCGATTTGTTCTCCATGGGGCGGGCCCGTGCACGGTCGCAACGAAACAAGCGATGTTCGATTGGTTCGGCCCTGTCATTCACGAGATGTACGCAGCCAGTGAGGGGCCGGGAACGTGGATCACGCCCCATGAGTGGCTCGCGCATCCCGGCAGCGTTGGACGCATTGATCCATCCCGACTGTGCATTCGACGCGACGATCGCTCACCAGCCGATTCCGACGAGATGGGTACGGTGTGGTTCTTCAGTGCCACGGCATTCCACTACCACGGCGACGACGCAAAAACGCAAGCGACCTACGACGAAAGCGGTCAGTGGTACACGGTTGGCGATCGAGGGCACATCGATTCCGATGGTTACCTTTACCTCGCTGGCAGAACTGCCGAGTGCATCATCACCGGCGGTGTCAACATCTATCCGGCCCGCATCGACGAGGCACTTGCAACCGCTCCCGGCGTGCTGGATGGAGCAGCGTTCGGACTTCCCGATGAAGAGTTCGGCGAGATCGTGGCGGCCGCACTTGTTCTCCCGTTCGGCGCCGATCCCGAAAAGACAATCCAATCGACCATTGCTTTTTGCAAAGAGCAATTGGGTTCTCAACTAACCCCAAAGCGTATTTTTCTTGTCGACGAACTCCCCCGCAGCGACGCCGGGAAACTGTACCGATCGCGTTTAGTTCAGCGTTTCACCGGGATGTAATTGCCATGCCTACGAATGATCAGCGACAAAATACGTCAGCGACTTAATCTTCTCTCCGGAAATTTCGAAAAGATCCACGACATGCATGGTTGCTTGCCCAGCAAGTTCGATCAGCAATTCAGCAATAACGCGATCGCCTTCAACGAAGAGACCGCCGACCAAAGACGGCTGAGGCCGTCCTGTTTCAATAGATGCTGCGTAGAACTGATCGATTGCTGGGCGACCAACAACCACCGTTCCGAGCCCGATCAATTGAGCATCATCATGGAAAAGTTCGGCGACATTCTTGTCACCAGCCTTCACGCACGAAAAATAGGACTCAACAATCGAACGGGCGCCGGCCATCTCAGTCGCGGCGCAACTGAGACAGATCTCGGACTGCACCTCGTGCAGCTGAAGTCGTTAGAGCGGCGTACGCCAGCAATGCCTGCGAAACCACACGGTCTCGGTTGGTTGCGGTCCACGCGTCGGCTCCGCGTGCTTCCTCGGCCACTCGACGCTTCGCGAGTTCTTCGTCGGAAACATCGAGCGTGATTGAACGAGCAGGAATATTGATCGTGATGGTGTCGCCGGTTTGAACCAACCCGATGAGGCCACCTTCGGCGGCTTCTGGCGACACGTGCCCGATCGAAAGCCCTGCGGTGCCCCCCGAGAATCGACCATCGGTAAGAAGTGCACATTCCTGACCCAATCCTCGACTCTTGATGTAGGTCGTCGGGTAAAGCATCTCTTGCATGCCCGGTCCACCCTTAGGACCTTCGTAGCGAACGACAACTACATCGCCAGCGACAACTTCTTCGCCCAAAATGCCCTCGACAGCAGCGTCCTGACTTTCGTAGACGCGAGCGGTGCCTGAGAACTTGAAAATAGATTCGTCGACACCAGCGGTCTTCACGATGCATCCATCGACCGCAAGGTTTCCAAAGAGAACAGCGAGACCGCCTTCAGAGGTGTAGGCATGCTCGACCGAACGGATGCATCCGTTTTCACGGTCATCATCAAGCGATGGCCAACGCGTGTCTTGGCTGAACGCAACCTGCGTTGGAATACCGGCCGGGCCAGCACTCCAGAAATGGCGCGCTTCGGCCGTACACGTATCGCGCATGATGTCCCACTGATCGAGTGACGCCTTCAGCGAAGAACTGTGCACGGTCGGCGCCGTTGCGTCGATAAGACCGGCGCGCTCAAGTTCACCGAGAATTGCGGGTACGCCACCCGCACGGTGAACGTCTTCGACGTGATACTTCTCAGTAGAAGGTGCAACCTTGCAAATGTTCGGCAGCCGACGACTAAGCGCATCGACGTCGGCCATTACAAAGTCGATTTCGCCTTCGTGTGCAGCAGCGAGGATGTGCAAGACCGTATTGGTGCTGCCACCCATGGCGACGTCAAGCGCCATCGCATTCTCGAAGGCCGTCTTGTTGGCGATTGCCCGAGGGAGGACCGACTCGTCGTCCTTCTCGTAGTAACGCTTGGCAAGATCGACGATCGTGCGACCGGCCTGAAGGAAGAGCCCTTCACGGTCGGCATGGGTCGCCAGCATCGTGCCATTACCTGGAAGTGAAAGTCCGAGTGCTTCAGTAAGACAGTTCATCGAATTTGCGGTGAACATGCCCGAACACGACCCACATGTGGGACAAGCGGAACGTTCAACGCGGTCGACGTCTTCGTCGCTCACATTTCGATCGCCGGCCGATTGCATGGCGGAAATGAGATCAACTTTGACCTCAGAGCCAGCAAGGCGAGTCTTTCCCGCCTCCATGGGACCACCGGAAACAAAAATCGCTGGGATATTCAGGCGAAGTGCCGCCATGAGCATGCCTGGCGTGATCTTGTCGCAGTTAGAAATACACACGAGTGCGTCGGCACAATGTGCGTTCACCATGTATTCAACAGAGTCGGCAATGAGGTCACGACTTGGAAGGCTGTAGAGCATGCCGCCATGACCCATTGCGATGCCGTCGTCGACAGCAATGGTATTGAATTCCTTGGCAACGCCACCTGAGGCTTCGATCTCTCGCGCTACAAGTTGACCCATGTCCTTCAGATGAACGTGACCGGGTACGAACTGGGTAAACGAATTCGCAATCGCAATGATTGGCTTCTCGAAATCGTCATCGGTCATACCTGTGGCGCGCCAAAGGGCACGAGCCCCAGCCATGTTGCGGCCTTCGGTTGTCGTTCGTGAGCGGTATCTCGGCATGCCCAAACGCTAATGCCCCATCGCCCAAACGGGCACAGCGAGATTCAAACCCCCGTGCCACAAAGAGAAAGGCCCGGTCACGAGGACCGGGCCAATGCGGTGGAGGTGAGGAGAATCGAACTCCCGACCTCTACGTTGCGAACGTAGCGCTCTAGCCAACTGAGCTACACCCCCGCAGGGGTCGTCAATCTACCGGACAGCCTGAACCACCACGGAATCGACGAACCGAATGGTTCAGTTGCCGCCTACGACGAACATCCGGGGCAGCTGCGCGTCGCCGGCCTCGTCGAATGCAGGCGTAGACGTCAATGCCTGACCCGGGACGACTCCACCCGTTTCGCTCATGTAGCGAACCTTGGCCTGGCGCTCGAGTTTCTGCTTCTGGACATTGGCCAGCAGCATGACATAGCCACCAAATGCACCCAGGCAGAGCACAAAGAGAACGATCATGAGCCCACCAAAAGCAAAGGCACCCAGAAGCGTCACACCAGTGGCACTGGCAAGGCCGATGAGGATGTCACGACGGCGCTTCTTCTGCGGCGAAAGCTTGGGCCTATGCGGAGCGAAGTACTCACTGCCGCGGAGTGGGGTGGTGCCCGATGCCACCGACGCCGTCGACGACACAGCACCAGGCGCGGCGCGTTCAAGAATCGAAAGGTGGTTTGAGAACGAACTTATGGAGTTCACACGGTGATGTTCCGTACGCGAACGAATCCACGAAACGAGATACACCGCCCACACGACTGCGAGTACAAACAACACCAGAATTGTCATGCTGTTGCTTTCCTCGTAAGAGTCGGGACGGGACCATTGGCAGGTTTCGTGTTGCGAAACGGTTGCCAGAAAGCATCCATCGGGTGAATGAGAACGTTACGTTTCTACTACAGCCCCGCCACTCAACTCCAGCGAGCTATCACCCAAAAACCCTGATTTTCCTTACTGTGTATGGCATTACAAAGATTCAAGGAATCGGTCACACTCCGCCGTTTTCGGCGCTTTCGTTGGTTCCGGTGAACGAGCCGTCAAGAACGTCTTCTCCCAAAGACGCGTCGGGGTCGCGTCGGTAGGCACCCGATCGACCTCCGGTTTTTTCCCAAAGTGCAATCTCACTGATCGTCATCGAACGGTCAGAAGATTTACACATGTCATAGATCGTGAGCGCAGCAACTGAACATGCGGTGAGTGCTTCCATCTCGACGCCCGTGCGGTCGACGGTCTCGACCTGCGTTTCGATCTCGATGTAGTCCTCTTCAATGCGAAAGTTCACATAGACCCCTCCGATCATGAGTGGATGACACAGTGGAATGAGATCGGAAGTTCGCTTAGCGGCCTGGATCCCGGCCACCCGAGCCACCGCCAAGACATCTCCCTTACTGATGGCGCCACGGGCAACCAGCGAAGCGGTCTCGGGCGTCATGTGTACCCGCCCCCGAGCGATCGCCCGACGATGTGTCACCTCTTTGGGAGTGACATCGACCATCCGAGCCCGACCCAAGGGATCGAAGTGTGTGAGTCCGCGGTCTGACATGACCCGATTCTAGGACCCCTCCCCCTCTGAGCCCCGAGAGAGGCAAACTAAAGGAATGGAACCGACATTGGTGATGGGCGGATCAACAGATGGCCTCGACGATGAGGATTGGTCCGGGCAATCGGCCTATTTCGAATACACGAGAGCCGCGAACCCGATCGGTTCTGGTCGAATCCCGCCGGTGGCGATGGATCGTTTCCCAGCCTCGCGACATCAAGCAATCGCAACGGGCATTCTCCCCTTCGACCTCTCGGAACAAATGGCGATCAAGGAAGGTCCCGCGACATCGCCCGCAATGCTCGCGTCGTTCATTCGCATTGCGCCTGGCGAATCGGTCGACACCTCACCGGTTGCGACCTCCGAGCTCTATTACGTGATCTCGGGCAGCGGAGTCTCGAGCGTTAACGGACGCGATCTCAACTGGGCGATGGGCGACTTTTTTGTTCTTCCAGCGAACTCAAGCAGCACGCATCAAGCAACGAGCGACACCACGATGTACTGGGTGACCGACGAACCGCTGCTGCGTCATCTCGGTGTCGCTCCGACGCACGCTCGCTTCAAACCAACGCGTTTCCCTGCCGAACGGGTTCAGGCCGAACTCGCCGACGTTGAATCCTCGCCCCACGCCACAGATCGCAATCGACTTTCGATTCTTCTCAACACCACGCCAAATGACATGACACAAACAGTCACGCATGTGCTGTGGGCCATGTACGGATTACTTCCCGTCGACACCGTGCAACGTCCACACCGCCATCAATCGGTCGCTCTTGATCTTGTCGGTGCATGCGCCCCTGGCTGTTACACGCTCGTCGGGCGCTCAGTCGATGAAAACGGAGACATCGTTGATCCCCTCCGAGTGGATTGGGAACCCCATTCCGCCTTCGTGACCCCGCCAGGCATGTGGCATGCGCACTTCAACGAATCAGGCGAGCAGGCTTGGATCATTCCAATTCAAGATGCCGGCTTGCAGACCTATCTGCGATCGCTCGATATCCGCTTTGCTCCGAAAGCGCGTGAGTAGCCCCCGACTCTTCAACTCGTTCATGCCTCAACGAGAGGTCGACGATCAATTCGCCAGTTCAGAAAAGCCTCGGAATTGCGTCTCGTTGTGATCGCCCGGGTACCAACGAAACGGCAGAACATCGAGCAGTTCGACATAGGACAAGGTATTTGCATCCCATGTGATTTTTCCGGTGTGCGTCGCACGAACTTCGAGCACCAAATTGGCGAGATCCGAAAGCGGAACGACAAGTTCGCGCGGGCACATCCACGTCGACGCAACAAAGCGCCAATGTGGTCGAGAATCATCGATCGCGACTTTCGGCCACACTCCCGGAGCGGTCACGGAATCGACTGGGGTTCTTTCAATTGCGTCGAGATAGTCGCGAATCACTTCGGCAGTTACCCCTGGTTGCTTGAACACTGAATAATCAATCCAAACAAAAACGTCGATATCGGGGTGAAGTTCAGCGGCGCGGCGCACCCATTCGAATCGCTCGTGACAGACAATATTTGAAATCACTGCATCGGCAGGACCGTCGAAGCGGTCAGCGGGTGGATCCGGGTCGGCGGGCATCAAATCGGGATTTGCGACAAGTAACCGGTGCGCCCACAGATCTTCGACCGCTCGATCGCCGTCGAACACAAGGATCCGTCCTTCAGCAGCCAATTTCAATTGATCACCGAGCCCTCGGAACTGCTCGAACGAGAGGTGGCGAGAAGGAAACGCCCGAGGAACGTGCCCCGTTACCACCAAAATCTTTTGCGAATAGTCGGATTTTGGCGACGACGTAGATCCGGATTCAGCCGTCACTCGTCAGCCACCGATTTGGCTCATTGACCGAATCGGGCGAATGAAGTGCACCTGGTTGATCTGGTGGCCCGCCCACTTCTCGCCAACCTCAGCTCTGATCGCTGCAGCGATGTCATCGTCGTTCGCTCCGTTACGTAAAAGCGTGCGGAGGTCGAGTTCCCGCGTGGCGAACAGGCAATGTCGAAGCATCCCGTCGGCGGTGAGGCGTACACGATCACAAGATTCGCAAAATGCTTCTGTGACACTCGGAATAACACCGAACTCCCCACCACCGTCGACATAACGCCAACGCGCCGCGGGATCGCTGTCTCGTTCAGCGATAGCTTCAAGTTCGAAGACCTCACCAATCGCAGCAACGATTTCTGCTTTGGTGACGACCTGCTCGTTGGTCCACTCCCCTTGCGCATCGAGGGGCATGAACTCGATAAATCGCACTGTCACACCGCGCTCACGACCAAAACGCGCGAAATCTACGATTTCATCGTCGTTGACGCCTCGCATCACCACGCAGTTAATTTTGACTGGAGACAAACCAGCTTGAGCGGCTGCATCGATTCCTTCGAGGACACGATCAAGTTCATCGCGACGTGTGATCTGTTCGAATCGATCACGTTTCAATGAGTCGAGCGAAATATTGATTCGCTGAAGCCCTGCAGCAACAAGCGCCGGAGCAAGGTGCGGCAGACTCGTGCCATTCGTGGTGAGCGACAGATTGACGCCAAGGCCCGAAAGCTGCTCGATCAGAACCGGCAGATTCGCTCGAACCGTTGGCTCGCCGCCGGTGAGACGAATGCCGTCGAACCCGAATCGTTCGACACAGACGCGCGCCACGCGAGCGAGTTCTTCATAGGTAAGGAGATCGTCGCGGGCCATCCAGTCGAGGCCTTCGGCAGGCATGCAATAGGTGCAGCGAAAATTGCAACGATCCGTGACAGAGATCCGAAGGTCGCGATGAACGCGACCAAAGCCGTCAACAAGGGGCGTGTGCTCGGCGACCATGGGTGCAGGTTACGGGCGAAGGAGCCGGACCCGCACGGTGGCGCCCGCTTCAAGGGTCGGTCCGTCTGGGAGTTCGGCCAAACCATTCGCTGCTGCCATCGCTGCCATCTGATGGGATCCCTGTGCACCGGCCGATCGGACCCGATAGGTCGACGTCGCCATGTCCCATCCACACACCACTCGAGCGAAGTGAATCTTCCCGTCGGGCCGCCGGTTCATTGACGCATCAAGAACTCCTGAGACGACTCCGACGTCAAGGTTGTCTTCGGCAAAACCCGACATCTTCCGAAGGCCTGGCCGACAGAAGAGCTCGTAACTCACCATCGAAGACACAGGATTTCCGGGCAGTCCGAAAACCGGAACAGTGGTTCCGTCGCTCCGAGCAATCGTTCCAAATGCCAACGGTTTCGCCGGCTTGATTGCGATCTGCATCCAGCGCATCTCGCCGATTCGATCAAGCACGACCTTCACGAAATCAAAGTCGCCCATACTCACTCCACCAGTTGTGACGATGGCATCGCAGGTTTCGGCTCCAGAGCGCATGGCTGCTTCGATGACTCCTTCATCATCTTGGGCAAGACCGAGGTCAATCGTTTCAAAGCCGTGCGATTCAAGAAGTTTCCGCAATGTCAGACGGTTGGAATCGCGAATCTGCCCAGGAGCGAGGTCTGATCCATCGTCAACAAGTTCATCGCCAGTTGAGATCACGCCGACTCGCGGCCGACGCACAACCTCGATTTCGGTAACCCCGATCGTGGCAAGCACGCCAAGGTGCGCCGCAGTGAGTTCCGTTCCGAATCCAATCACTGGATCTCCGGGATTGACGTCATCGCCAGCAGGTCGGATGTGTTGACCCGCAGCTGCTGTTGCTGTCACAACCACATCGTCGCCAGTGGGTGAACCCTCGGTGTCCTCCACCATCACGATTGCATCGGCACCTGGAGGAACCGGAGCACCGGTCATGATTCGCACCGCACAACCAGGTTCAACTGGCGAATCCGTTCCCGACATTCCCGCACGCACGGTGCCCGTTACTCGCAACGTCGTGGGTACCGACACGGTGTCTGCGGCAAGAACCGCGTAACCATCAACCGCAGTGTTTGCGAATGGCGGCACTTGCTCTGCCGCGACGACTTCCTGCGCCGTAACTGACCCGAGCGCTTGGTCTAGGCCAACTAACTCGGTTGCATTTCGTGTACACCCGGCAAGCACGAACGCTCGGGCTTCGTCGAACGTAATCACCGAAGTCGCTTATCGACCAGATCGATGAGGAAGGCTCGGAATTCAGGACCGAGATCTTCTCGATCGATCGCAAGTTCCACAGTTGCTCGCAGGTAATCCTGCTTATTGCCAATATCAAAACGTCCGTGACTGAATACCCATCCAAAAACATCATGATCGGCAAGGAGCAGCGCTATTCCGTCGGTCAACTGAATCTCTCCGCCGACACCTGGCGAAACGCGATCGAGTGCATCAAAAATCTCAGGCGTAAACACGTAACGACCCATCACCGCAAGGTTGGACGGAGCTGTATTTTGCGAGGGCTTCTCTACGATTCCGCGCAGACGCACGAGATGATCCGAAATAATTTCAGGATCGATTGATCCATAATTTGAAATTTGATCAGACGACACTTCCGAAACGGCGATTACTGCGGCATCGCGTTCGTCGTGAACAGCCATCATGTCGGTAAGAACTGTCGACCGTTCATCCATGATGTCGTCACCGAGCATCACGACGAATGGGTTGTCCCCTACATGCTTGCGAGCTATCGAGACGGCATGACCAAGCCCAAGCGGTTCGCCCTGACGAACGAAATGGACCTCGGCTAATTCCGCAATGCTGCGTACTTCAGCGAGCGCTTCGTCTTTCCCTCGTTCTTCAAGGAAATGTTCAAGTTCGACATTTCGATCGAAATGATCCTCGAGCGAGCGCTTCCCGCGCCCAGAAATGATCAAGATGTCATCGATCCCAGCGCGAACGGCTTCCTCGACCACGTATTGAATGGCCGGCTTGTCGACAACAGGCAGCATTTCCTTTGGCTGCGCTTTGGTCGCGGGAAGAAAACGGGTACCGAGACCGGCGGCGGGGATAACAGCTTTTGTAACTCGGGACACGACAACTCCTCGTCCGACCGGAACCTGCAGAGACGTGGGCGCCATCGTAGAAGCACCAGCAGCCGTCCTCGATGCGAAGGCCACAATCCCGCCTGTAGGCCCGATCGGCTGGCTCGCTATGCTGGCAGTCGCAACCAGCGAGTGCTAGCGACTGGCCCCTCCCCCTCCTCGGCCCTGCCGGAGACTCCTCATGCCTACTTATGACTACCAATGCAAAGACTGCGGCCACGCTTTCGAGGCCCAGCAGGCATTCACCGATGATGCTCTTACTGAATGCCCTTCATGTGGCGGAGCGTTGAAGAAGAAGTTCGGATCGGTTGGCATCGCTTTTAAAGGCAGCGGTTTCTACAAGAACGACGCCAGAGGATCATCAGGGTCATCAACCCCGCCGCCATCTCCGAGTTCCACCACACCATCGACTGGCTCCGACTCAACAAAGAGCTCAGATTCGAGTTCCAGCTCCACGAGCACTAGTTCGAGTTCTTCAGACTCCGGGTCCAGCTCGACGCCCAGCGCTTCGTAACCGAGAGAGTCACTCGGACCTTCCTTTCCGACAACACACTCTCTAGCGTTCACGCATTCCCCCACCGGTCTCGTCGTCCGTGGAGTCGAAGTGCGTCGTTCCCGAATCGAAAATCCGCCATGGGAAACATTTCGCCGTGCGCTTCAACGCACCCGCACGCGATGGTTCATCACGACCTGCATTGCACTCGCATCGTTATGGTGGACAATCGCAACCGTGCACACGGCCGAGCGTGATTCCTCAGCGTGGGGTGACCGAAAAACCGTTTCTGTCGCCGCGAACGATCTTGAACCAGGGCACATCATCACCACTGACGACATTCATTTTGCGTTACGCCCGACAATCATGCTTCCCGGCGATCTGGCCGACTCTCCAGTCGGGCGGACTGTCATCCGTTCAATCGCACGTGACGAAATAGTGATTGAACGCCGTCTCGCGGGCGGAGGCATCTCCGGCCCAGCAGCTCTCCTTGGCGACAATTCGGTCGCATTTGCGATTCCGCGTGATGCGAGCACACCCGTCCTGAGCGTCGGTAACTACGTCACACTCTTTGCACCCTCCGAAATCGCATCGACTGCAGCACGAGGAAACGGACCTGCTGCCCGAGTCGCTGACCGTGCCGTTGTTGTCGCTGTCAACGAAAAGTCCCTCATGGTCGGGGTCGATCCACGAGACGCTTCAAGCGTCGCTCGGGCCCTTCTGAGCACCAGCGTGATCGTCGCGCTTACGAACTAACACTTCACTTACCATTCGCTTCTAGCGGGGTAACGTCGAAGGGTGTCTCACTTCACGGCGTTCCTACCAAAGCGACGCGTACGTCTTCTCATAGGGTCATTACTCATTTCGCTTCTCGCTATTGGCGTCTTTCACACTTTCATCGGCACGCCAAAAGCAAATGCTGCGACCACCGAACTTGCTGCATCAACACAATTGACACCCGAAGAGCAATCCGCAGCCAAGAACCAAATGAGCACATGGAAAGCCATGGTTCTCGGCGCAGTTGAGGGAGTTACTGAATACCTCCCCATCAGTTCCACTGGACATCTCGTGGTTACCCAGCGGATTCTCGGTATCGGCGATACCGATGCAACAAAAGATGCAGCCGATAGTTATGCAATCGCTATTCAGTTCGGTGCAATTCTTGCGGTACTTGTGCTGTACCGAAGGCGCATCGAATCAATAATCCGAGGCCTGTTTGGCCGAGATACTGACGGACGCAATCTTCTCATCTCACTCGTGATTGCATTTATCCCTGCAGTGGTTATCGGCGTTGCCATCGAGAAGCCGATCAAAAGTCATCTCCTCAACGTTGGTCCCGTCGTTGGTGCGTGGATTGTCGGTGGCCTCCTGATTCTTTTCCTTGCCCCCAAGATCAAGGCCGACCGACCAGGTAGATCAATCACCCATATACGGCCCAAGCAAGCGCTCATCATCGGCTGTGCACAAGTACTCGCTATGTGGCCAGGTACGAGTCGAAGTCTTGTGACGATTCTTGCTGCGCTTGCCGTTGGTACGACTCTTGCGGCAGCGGTGGAATTCAGTTTTCTCCTTGGACTCATGACCCTCGGCGCCGCCACCCTCTATGAAACCGCCAAGAACGGATCGACCGTCGTCGACGCGTATGGCTGGTTCAATCCACTCGTCGGATTGGTGTTCGCGTTCATCTTCGCCGCACTCGCAGTGAAGTGGATGGTCTCGTGGCTTCAAACCCGCAGCCTTGCCGTCTTCGGCTGGGAACGTCTCGTTGTTGCTGCCGCCAGCATCGCTCTGCTGATCGCCGGAACGATCTAACCCTTTTCCTCAGGAACCACCAAGCGAGAGATCGGCAATCACGATTGTCGGGCAACCGGTTCCACCGGGTAGCCATTCCACGTCATCGCCAATGGCAACAATGTCGAGCAGCATCCGCTGCAATGTTGAAGCGATGGTGACTTCGCGAACCGGCTCTGCCAATTGTCCGTTACGGACCATAAGCCCTTCGATGCCCACAGAAATATCACCGCTTACGAGATTCACGCCCGAATGCAGTCCTGTCATCGATTGCAAGTACACGCCTGTGCCGATGTCCGCGAGTAGCGAATCGAATGAACCGGCACCGGGGGCTACTGCCAATGCTTGACAGCCAACAGACGGGGTCGACGAAACGCCCCGGACCGCTGAACCAGTGCTTGGTTGCCCAGCGCGACGACCCGAAGCGCTGTCATAGAGAAACCCCTGAAGCACTCCGTCGACAACGAGTTGATTTCGGCGACAGGCCAACCCTTCACCATCGAACACGTCGGCGGCGTACGAACGATGATCTGTTGGATCGTCGATGAGTGTGAGCTTCGGCGAAGCGATGACCTCACCCATACGATCGCCGAACGGCGACCGACCTTTCAGAACGCGTTCACCGGTGAGCGTGGAACCAAGAAGGCTGGCAATCGTTGCGGCCATTCGGGGTTCAAGAATGATTGTCACGCGCTGCGACGGAACTGGCTTTGCTCCGAAGAGTCTTGTGGCCCGTAACACGGCATCGTCGGCAGCTTCGGCAAGATCGAGGTCGTCGGGACGGAAACCAACCGTTGAACCTCCCCCGGTATAGGTCTCATCGCCCTCTTCGGCGAGTGCCAATGCGCTCATGGAACACCACGCCCCACGACCAGCGCCTGCGATTCCGGTGCTTGTCGCAACGGCAAAGCGCGATGTGGAATCAGAAAAAGTTGCGACGCGAACACCGGTGATTCGCCGATCGCCCGCTCGGACCATCCGTTCAAGTTCGATGGCGAGATCGATCTTTCGAGATGCGGGCATCGAACCGACAGACGGATCAAATGCATCGAACGGAACTGGGGCGATTCCATCGGGTTCTGCGAGACCCACCCATTCATCGGACTCAGCAAACGTTGCATTGTCTCGGGCCTCGGCCAACGCTTCTTCGATGGCATCGGCCTCAAGCGTTCCGGCCCAGGCGAATCCCTGACGGTGATTGCTGACAACGCGCACACCAATGCCAGCACTCGCAGCCGACGTGAACGATTCCACTTCACCGCCATGCGCGCGCACCGTCGTATAGGACGATCGCGCCACAAACGCTTCAACTTGCTCGCCGGTATCGGCCTTCTCGGCTACCGACAGCGCGAGCGCGAGGAGATCAGCAGATTCCTGATCGGGTGGTTCGAAACTCACGAGCCGGAAACGGTCAGATCGGCAACGACGAGCGACACGCCAGTGGCGTTCATCGGCAAGAACTGAAGATCATTGCCAACGGCTTGAACATCGCGAAGCATTTTCTGCAACGTCGAGGCAATAGTGAATTCCCTCACGGGTTCTGCCAATTCACCATTGCGGATGCGTAAACCTTCGGCGCCTGTAGAAAAGTCGCCGCTCACGGGATTCACCCCGGAATGAAGGCCCGAAACTTCCTGCACCAAAACACCATCGTCGATTCCAGCGATAAGCGCGGCCGGATCAGAACTACCAGGAACAAGCGATACCGACAAGCAACCCACAGAAGGTGTGCTTTTGAATCCTCGCACTGCATTTCCGGTACTTACCGTTCCGGCTCGCCGAGCCGAATAGGCGTTGTGCACGAATTTCTGCAGGACACCGTTTTCGATCAGCACGTTGCGGCGAGCGGCGAGGCCTTCACCGTCGGCATCGGTGGCAGTGAATGACCGAACATCAGTGGGATCATCGATGAGAGTCAAAAGTGACGAACCAACGGACTCGCCCAATCGGTCGGCGAACAACGAACGGCCCTTGAGCACCGATTCACCATCGAGGGTGTAGCCAAGAATCCCGAGGAACTGCGCAGTGACCCATGGATCGAGAACGACGGTGAGTCGACCGCTGGCAGGTTGCACGGCGCCAAGCATGCGGGTCGCTCGTTCAGCAGCCTCGATTGCCGCGGCCGATGGAGTCAGATCAGATGGCTCGCGGCCGACCGAAAAGCCGAATCCGGTTTGCGTTTCATCGCCTTCGGTCGCCATGGCATAGGTCGCCAAAAAACAACTGGTTTCACTGCCGACCGTGCGGATGCCGGTGCTTGAAGCAATTGCCGCTTCCGAAATTGAATCGGCGTATTCCGCTGACTCGATTCCCGAAATGCGGGGGTCGGCGGCCATCACAACTCGTTCGAGTTCAATTGCCATTGCTATTTTGTCGGCCGTTGCAAACGAGACCATCGCGTCGCGATGAAGGTCGAGAACAGGAATTACGACACCATCGGGTTCGGCGAGACCTGCGAATTCATCGAAGGTTGCGAAGCTCGCATTGTCGCGAGCGTCGGCCAAGGTTTCAGCAATGGCGGATTCATCGAGACTGCCGGCGTAGGCAAATCCTTGACGACCGTCGACCACGACACGGATGCCCACCCCCTGAGACTGTGCAGATGAAAGCGATTCGACATCGCCCTCAAAGACTCTGATTTCTGTCTCTGTACCGCGAACTACGACCGCTTCGATCTGTTCCCCGGGCTTGGACATAGCGACGACACGGTCGGCAATCGCCAGAAGATCCTCGCTCATGCGGCGGTGCCACCAATAGTGAGTGAGGACACGCGAAGTGTCGGTACGCCGTCGCCGACGGGAACGCCCTGCCCGTCTTTGCCGCAGGTTCCCGGCGGACCCATCGCGAAATCATTACCCAGCGCATCGATGCGCTGCAGAACCTCGGGACCATTACCGATGAGGTTGCCTTCGCGCAGAGGCTCGGTGATCTTTCCGTCTTCGATCAGATAGGCCTCGGTCATACCGAACACGAAATCACCAGTAGCGGTATTTACCTGACCACCGCCGAGATGCTTCACATACACACCCTTTGGTGTGGATGCAATGATCGCTTCCGGATCTTCTTCTCCGGCAAGGAGATACGTGTTCGTCATTCGAACCATCGGCAGATTTTGATAACTCTGTCGACGGCCATTACCTGAACTGCGACGGCCTTCTTTTCGAGCGCGGAGGTGATCCCACATGTAGTCAGTGAGCACACCGTCTTCGATAAGCACGTTACGTTGCGCAGGATTTCCTTCATCGTCGACTGCGATATTTCCCCACTCGCGTTCCATCGTTCCGTCGTCGACCACAGTGACGCCCTTCGACGCGACTTGTTGCCCAACCCGCCCTCGGAAGACTGACGCGCCTTTGGCAACGAGATCGGCCTCGAGGCCGTGCCCACACGCCTCGTGAAACAACACCCCACCGCCACCGCTACCAATCACAACGGGCATCTGACCGCTCGGAGCAGGGCGAGCAGCCAATTTCGTAAGCGCTCGATCGGCAGCATTACGGGCCAATTGGTCGACGTCGTACATGTCAAACAATTCGAAACCAATCGTGTGACCCACGCTTTCGCGGCCTGTTTGCATCCCTGCATCGCCAGTGGCAACACAACTCACAGCGAAGAAAGTGCGAACGGTGTCATCTTCGACGAACAGCCCGTCGGAATTTGCGACCAAAATATGACGCCGGTTATCGCCATAGCTCACTGACACTTGTGAAATGGCTCCACCAACTGCGCGCGCAGCATCGTTGGCGCGACCGAGCAGTTCAACTTTGCTCGCTTTTGGAACATCTCCGGGATAGGTCTCGATGTCATAACCACGCGAAGCGGACCGACGGTCAAGTGCGATGACATTCGTGCCACCGCCGCCACCGCGAGCTGCTGCCGCAGCTGCCTCAGCTGCAGCGATGAGGCCCGCTTCGGTGAGATCTGCGGTGTGAGCAAATCCGGTCGTATCGCCGACCACAACCCTGATACCGGCACCACGGTCACGACCTGACGTGAGTTCCTCTACGCGGCCATCGTCGAGCACGGCGGACGCATTACGACGATCTTCAGCGAACACCTCGGCAAATTCACCACCAGTGCGCATAGCCACACCGAGAACTACTTCCAGAACCGATTGTTCGATCATCAGCATTTACTCCAAGCGTGTTCTGCGGGATGGTGTCGCTCTAAGCGACGTATCGTACCGGCGATAGTGCTTTGTGGAGCCAAGATCGCGACAGTCCCGGGCCACTCCGTGGCCGTTCGTAGACTCACAAGATGAGCGATCCCCACCGACCGACCAACTTCGGTCCTCGCGAGGGCAATGGGGACGAACCCAGGCTCGCCGAAATCGCATCGGTTTCCGTCGAGGGCCTGATCGACGCCGTCGAAACCGCCGGGACAGGGCGCGAACGCCGATACCGATGGGCCCTCCCTCTCCGAATCGCGGTCAGCCTCCTCATGCTCGGAGTGTTGTGGTGGAAATTTCCCGAGATTGACTGGGGGGATCTGATCCCCTCGTGGAGCCGTGACACGATCCTCTGGTTGCTGGCTGCGACGGCAATGACATTCTTCGGCATTGCCCTTTCAGCAATTCGATGGCAGGCAGTTCTGCGCGCGCTCGGTCTCCGTGAACGCCTTCGAATGTTGGTCCCCCTCTATTTCGCCGGACAATTTGTTTCGAATGTTCTGCCAACCACAATTGGCGGCGACGTCCTAAGAGTCTCGCGACTTTCCAAAATGAACGGAGAGCCCGAAACTACGTTTGCATCAGTCGCACTCGAGCGGCTTACCGGGTGGTTGGTCCTGCCACTCATCACGCTTTTTGGCTTGGCGATCAATCCAGGACTTCGACAGCTCGGTCGCGCAACATTGCTTGCTCTCGCTGTCGCCCTCGTCACGCTTGTCGCTCTAATCATTGTGCTTCTCGCAGCGAACCATCCGCGACTTGGCGGGCGATTCGCTTCGACCGAAGGCTGGCGCCGATTCGTCAACTCGATCCATCGCAGCATCACCGAACTTCGTCGTCAACCAATCGCTGCGCTCTCAATCCTTACTGCTGGCCTCGTCTACCAAATTGCGTTGTGCCTCACGGCGCTGATGGTTGCGGCCGCCTTAGGTTTCAGTTGGCTTGGCCTCACCGCTCTCCTTGCGTTTTATCCAGCCGTCCTCATCCTCCAAGTCCTCCCTATCGGCATCGCCGGTTTGGGAGTCCGAGAGAGCGCCTTTGTCCTCTTTCTTGTTCCCCTTGGCGTTCCGGCAGAGAAAGCTGTTGCGCTCGGCCTCGTTCTGTATGTCATCAATGTCGTGGCCAGCCTCGCTGGGGCTCCTGTCTTCGCTATGGGCGGCCGTCGGTCCTCGATGGCGGTCTGAGGACTCGAGATTCGGGCCGAAGACAGTGCTCATTGAATAGGGACACTCGCCCCGGGGGCGGTAGCGTGACCCCACGGACGCCGAACCCGGCGACCCCTCCTCTGTCTCCCGTCGCAGTGTTACAAAAACGCCGACGACAAGGACTCCGCCCATGATCATCGAGACGATTGAGTCGCCGGCCGACCTCAAGGCACTCACGCCCGAGCAACTGAGCGTGCTTGCTGCAGAGATGCGTGAACTCATCATTAGTTCGGTGACGACCCATGGCGGACATCTCGGTTCAAATCTCGGTGTCGTTGAGCTCACGCTCGCCATGCACCGGGTGTTCGACTCACCCGAGGACATCATCCTCTGGGATACCGGCCACCAGACCTACCCCCACAAGATGCTCACAGGTCGCGCCAAGGGCTTCGCCGACCTCCGCCAAGCTCAGGGTCTGTCGGGTTACCCATCGCGTAATGAATCAGAACACGACTGGATCGAAAACAGTCACGCCTCAACCGTTCTCAGCTGGGCCTATGGCTTGTCCGTTGCCGAAGCCGCCAAAGGAGACAGCGCCCGTCGAATCGTTGCAGTCATTGGCGACGGATCAATGACCGGCGGTATGGCGTTCGAGGGTCTCAACAACTTGGGACATTCAGGGCGCGACTGCATCATCATTCTCAACGACAACGGCCGCTCGTACGCTCCAACGGTTTCAAAGTTGGGCGACAGTCTCGTCAAGATTCGAAACAACCCGGTGTACATGCGTCGGCAAGCGAAACTTGAAAAGCTGTTGGCTGATCTTCCCGTCGTTGGCAACATCGCGAAAACCGGACTCGATGCGACGAAGGCCGCCATTCGAGAAGCGTTCGAACCCACCGCATTCTTCGAAACACTCGGCGTTCGTTATTCGGGCCCCTTCGATGGCCACGACATCGCAGCTCTTGAAGAAGCTCTCAGCAATGCCGCGGCCATGTCCGGTGGCCCCCAGGTCATTCATGTGCTCACGCAGAAAGGCCGTGGCTACGGCCCCGCCGAGAACGACCCCATAAAGCGTTTGCACGACACTTCTGAATCAAAGCCCGGGAGTTTTACGGCCGCATTCACTGAAGCCCTTGTGAAAGAGGGCGAAGCGAGGCCAGAGCTTGTTGCGATTACGGCAGCCATGCCCGACTCAACGGGCCTCCTCGCTTTCGCCGAACGATTCCCCGGCCGCATGTTCGATGTCGGTATCGCCGAACAACACGCAGTTACCGCAGCAGCCGGAATGGCGATGGGCGGCCTTCGCCCTGTTGTCGCGGTCTACTCAACGTTCCTCTCGCGAGCATTTGATCAAGTCAACCTTGATGTTGGTCTTCACGATCAACCAGTTGTGTTCTGTCTCGATCGCGCCGGTATCACCGGCGACGACGGTCCGAGTCATCATGGCGTTCTCGACATGGTGCTACTCACCAAGGTTCCGAATATGACGGTATTCGCTCCGTCTTCGTACCAAGAAATCGGACAGATGCTGCACGACGCGCTTGAGATCACCGATGGGCCCGTCGCTATCCGGTGGGCGAAGACCACTGCACGTCAATCGCCGCCGGAAGATGTCGGACACGGCCTCAATGCCCGCCGCACTCGCGCTGGCGACCAACTCTGCATCATCAGCGTTGGCAAAATGCTTGATGCTGCTGAAGCTGCTGCGGAACAACTCGAGGCACAAGGCATTTCTGTTTCAGTCTGGGATGCTCGCGTCGTCAAGCCGCTGGACCCCGCAATGATCGACGATGCTGCTCGCCATCCATATGTGCTCACGATCGAAGATGGCCTGCGACAAGGCGGAGTCGGAATGTCCTTCGCCGACCTCGTGAGCGAGCGCACGATTGGCGGCACCGAACCACGAGTTCGAGTTCTCGGCATTCCCTCGCAGTACATCGCCCACGGCAAGCCCGACGCAATTCTTGCCGACCTCGGCCTTGACGCCGCAGGAATTGCCGCTTCCGCTCTCTCGATGATGTCAACAGGCGCAGCGGCGAACGCGTCTCGTTAGCCGTTCGCTTTTCAGCGACCGAAGCCGTATAACCGCATGGCATTTCCGGCCAGTACCGCATGGCGGTCTTCTGACGAGATACCAGACATCGATGACTGGATGACTTTCCACGAATTTGGCCAATCAGCGCTGATGTGTGGGTAGTCGCTTGACCACATCACTCGTTCGACTCCAACGTCGACGAGATTGCGCAAGCCGAATGTGTCGGTCATATATCCGAAGTGAAAATGGCGACTGATGTACTCGCTCGGCAGCATCTGCAATCCGAATCGGCTCACGGGATCAAGTCGCAGGTAGTTATTGTCGATCTGTTCCTTCACATACGGAACCCAACCAAAGTCGGTTTCTGCAAACACAACATCGAGTTCGGGGAAGCGGTCGAACACGCCGTCGAAAATCATTGCAATCATCCGATTGGGAGCATCGAAAAACCGTCCATAGCCAGGAAGCTTCGACTTATGCGATGCAGGCATCGTTTGTGTCATTGCCACATGGATATTGAGAGTCATCCGGCGTTCAACCAATGCAGCGAAAACTTTGTCGTCCTCAGGCTTCAGCGATAACCCACCATGGGGCCAAGCAACCATCATCGCCCCGCGGATTCCGGGTCGATCGGCCACCCGTTCAATTTCCGCGAGCGCTTCGGCGACTCCACGATTCGGAATCCACATGATCGCCCCGAAGCGTTCTGGCGCATACGCGGCGAATTCCGAGATCCAGTCGTTGTAGGCCCGTACCATCGCGTGGTGATAGTCGGCATCGCGATTCGCGGCGATTGCGGCCGAAAGCCGAGGAGTTGGGTACAGCACCTCGGCATCGACACCGTCCTGATCCATTTCTTCGATCCGTGCTGCAGGGTCGTAACCCCCTCGCCGCATATCTTCGAAACGCATCCACCCCTTCATCTCTTCAGGGTCGAGACCTGCACACGCATTCATCCCAAAATTGATGGGGTCGTCAACGCCTTCGATCACCCACGCATCGCCCTCTTCAAACCGTTCCATTCGCGGCGCTCGATCTCGCATCGCAGCAGGAACTCGTCCGGTCCAGAGGTCGCCGGGTTCGTTGAAATGACCATCTGCCGAAATAAGCCGATAGCGGCGTCCTCTACTTGGTGATCCATCCTGAGATGACACTGCTCCCCCTCGATTTCGACAATCCTCCCCAGGGCTGCCGCGTCAGGCAGTCTAGAGAACAATTCGTACCCCCAACTCACCTGCGGACAGGGCTTCAACGTGGACTCCAACCTCACTACCCCTACACAACTCTTTGATCTCAGCGGGCGAATCGCTTTGGTCACGGGCGCTTCGTCAGGGCTCGGACGTCGTATTGCGCTCGTGCTCGCCGGCGCTGGTGCCACTGTCGCTGTCACCGCCCGACGCAGCGGCCACCTTGAAGAACTCGTTGCAACGTCGAGCGCAATCCACTCTTTCCCCACCGACATCACCAACGACGACGAGAGAGTGACCCTCATCCACGACGTTGAAGCCGCGCTCGGTCCGATCGACATTCTCGTCAATAACGCTGGTGCGGTGAATGCAATTTCCATAGAAGAGGAATCGCTCGAAGATTTTCGATCGATGGTTGAGCTCAATCTTGTTGCAGCTTGGCATCTCACGAAACTCACAGGGGTCTCGATGGTTGAGCGTCAAACCGGTTCTGTTATCAATATCGCTTCGATACTCGGAGTAGTCGGCGGTACACCCGCAAAAGATTCGGGTTACAGCGCAGCAAAGGGTGGTCTCGTAAATCTCACACGCGAAACAGCCCTGCAATGGGCTCGAAAAGGTGTGCGGGTCAACGCGATTTGTCCTGGTTGGTTTGCCACCGAGATGACCGATGACTTGACCTCCACCGATAAGGGCTCGTCGTTTATTACTTCGAATACCCCGATGGCTCGAGTCGGCAATGTGAACGAAATTGATGGTGCTGTTCTCTTACTTGCGAGCGATGCTGGTTCGTTCATGACAGGATCTATCGTCATGGTCGATGGCGGATGGACAGCCCGATGACAGCATCCACTTTTGTCATCTCGATCACACCATTCGATGCCAACGGTCGCCTCGATGAATCGGCACTGCGAGCACATCTCGATCGCATGGCCGATGCAGGAATCGGCGTCTACTTGGGTGGCGGCGGAAGCGGCGAAGGGTTCACGCTTTCAAATGAGGAGTCCCGTCGCGTGCTCGAGATCGGCGTCGACCAGATTGGCGGTCGAGTACAGGTTCGCTCAATGGGAATCGAACCACGAACTGCGCAGCAGATGATCGACTACCTCAAAATGTCTGCCGAAGTTGGCGTCGATGCTGCGCAGGTTTATTCGCTTGATCCAGGTCATGGTCACCGACCGACGGCGCCCGAAATCGAAAAGTACCTCGAGGAAGTGCTCTCGAGTACAGATCTTCCTTGTGTCGTTTCGTCCCACATGTCAGTGGGCTATCGACTCGACCCGTCGCTACTTCACACCCTTTCCCAAAAATACGCGCATCTCATCGGAGTGAATTGCAGTCACCCTGATCTGGCAGCGTTAATTGCGCTCCGCAGCGCCCTCGATGAACGAATCGAACTACATGTAGGCGGTCCGGCGCAGGCACTCAGTGCACTCGCATTGGGAGCGACAGGATTCCTTTCCTCCGAAGGAAATCTCGCACCGCAGACCTGCGCCGCCCTCATCGCCGGCGCCAACGCCAATGACTACGAAACGGCCACAAACGCGTTCGACGCAATTTCGCAACTGTCAACGCTGCTGTACCGATTGGGCGGGATTCGAGCGACGAAGGGCGTGCTGCGTTCGCTCGGGCTTCCAGGTGGACACGTACGGCCGCCACAACTCGACGCCGACGAAAAGTCCGTCGCTAGCGTTTTGGCGTTCCTCGATTCGCTGAACTTCAAGGGCATCGAGAACTGGTAACGGCATTCTCGATTCCGTATTCAGTCAGCCCCCAATCTTGCGGGGAGAAAATCACTCTGCAGTTGAGCCTGCATGTAATTGCGCTGATCGACGTTTTGCGTCAGTTTTGAGATCGCCTTTTGCCACTTTGCCGCCTGACGAACGTGGAAGCTCATCAACAACCACGAGGTGCTCCGGCCACCATTCGCGCGACACCGAACGCGCTCGCATGTGTTCGACGAGTTCCTCAAGAGTCACACTCGTGTCCGGACGCAGTTCCACGTAGGCACAGACCCGTTCACCAAATACCGGATCGGGGAACGCCACTGCAGCGACCATGGCAACAGACGGGTGGGTCGCTAACTCGGCCTCGACCGCAGGAGCACTGATGTTTTTTCCACCGCGGATGATGAAATCGGACGTGCGACCGATTACCGAAAGCACGCCGTCATCATCGATGCGAACGATGTCACCCATCAACATCCAGCCGTCAGCGGTGAAGAGTTTCGCATTGGCCTCCTGATCACCCCAGTAGCCAAGTGCGGTTGCGGGTCCCTTACAAGCAGGCTGACCTTCGTTCTCGCCGGGCGCCACATCCGCGAAGGTTTCGGGGTGAAGTAGCCGCACATTCATTTCCGGGATCACGTGACCAGCCGTCCGTAAACGCGTCTCACGGTCACTGGCATACGACGTGTGGCTCAGGGCACCTGTTTCATTCGATCCGTAGAACTGCAACACCTTTGCTCCAGTTGTTTCCTCAAACTCTGCAGCACGTTCATAGGGGACAGCTTCCCCGCCCGTGAACATCGAACGCAACGACGAGAGATCGCGCGGACGTTCTGCTTGAGCGTTCAAAAGCATGATGAATTGCGTGCTGACGCAGCAAAGCACCGTCACTCGTTCACGTTCGATCAGATCAAGCGCTTCATCAGCATCAAACCGATCCATCACAACTGTCGGAGCACCAAGCGCCGTGGGAGTGAAATGGGCCGTCCACAAGCCGAAACCAAATGGGGCAGGAAGCGCACCAAAGAACACTTCGTCGTTCGAGAATCCGCCTGCTTCAGCGGCGAGTTTGTGAAAGTAGAACCACCGATTCTGAGTATGCATCACGCACTTCGGGAGTCCTGTCGTGCCCGAAGTGGAATTCAGAAGAAAGAGTTCATCGGGATGGATCGGCCGCTGCGGGTAGTCGATTTCCATCTCGACACCTTCGGGGAGTGCTGCATCGACAACGCGTGCATCGAGCCCGACAAGCAGGTGACGATCAATCGTCACCCCCAGAGCGCCAACATCGGAGCGCAATGACGCCGCATCACGCCCGTGCTGCACGGGGGCGGTAATCAACGTTCGAGCACCGGTAAGCGAAAGGAGGTGAGCCACTTCCCGGTCCCCGGCTCGGGCACCGATACCCACCGCCACGCAACCCGCTCGTTCGATACCGACGAACACGGCATGGACCGCGGGGCCGTCGGGCATCATCACCGCAATCCGTTCACCTTTTTCTGGTTCGCCCGCAAGAATCGCGCGAGCGATGTCGTCGGCATCGACGTGATATTCCGCCCAGGTATACCGACGACCATCGGCGATGAACGCAACGCCAGCGGGATTCACCGCTTGCCACGACGCAACAAGTGAACCAACCGTGTCGTTGCCCCACCATCCATGCTCGTGATAGCTGGCAGCATCTTCACTATTCGCACGAAAGAGTTCCACGTGCGTTAGCCCGCTGCCTTCGAACGGCGTGATGCTGGAACGGCTCGTAAATCTGCGACGAGGCGATCAAGTTGTTCAACCAATTCCGAAAGTTCTTCGGCGGACCAGCCATCGAGTTGTTCGGCCATTAACTCATCATTTGCCGCTTCAATACGCCGATGAGCTACACGCCCTGCAGCCGTTACAGCGACCACAGACGCTCGACCGTCATGGGGATCGGCGGAACGCTCGACATACCCCTCGGTTTCAAGCGCCTGAACCTGACGAGTCAATGCCGCTGGATGTGTGCGCACCGCATCAGCGAGATCACTCATCCGCATAGGACCGTCATCGATGACTTTGCCCAGAACGGCAACCGCTGCAACTCCGATTGCGACACCGGACCGCACGGCAATCAATCGGTCGAGGCGTTGGCTGCCAGTGATCCTCCGGAGTGAGCCCATCTCGTCCCTGAGTCGACGAAGCACCTCTGCCATCTCCTTTGGCTCTCGACGACTCATTGCCACACCTTCGCAATTCGCAGAGCTTCCAGCGCACCCTGACGGCGACCTTCGCGCAATGAAGGCACACGAGTCGCCGGGTCAAGAACATTTGTTCCGAATGCTTCGGTTGCTTGGGCGTCAGCAGCAATCACTTCGACGATTGCACCCGTAGATCGCAGTGCTTCAGCCTCGACCTCAACTGTTGGACCAAATCCTCCAGCGAACGGAGCAATGATCACCACAACCTCGCAACCTTCAGCAAGATCAGCGTTACTTCCACTATTGACGCCACCATCAATGAATCGAGTGTCACCGATAGTGACCGGAGGCCAAATTCCTGGAACGGCGCAACTCGCAGTCACTGCTGAAACGAGTGAAACGCCAGAATTCTTGTCAAAGACTCTGAACTCACCAGTGAAGGCATCGACCGCGGTGACCAGCAGTTCGCGTTCGGACCATTCGTGTGATGAAAGTCGCGACTCAATGACTGCAATACGAGCCGCTTCTTCGACCGTAGGGGCGCCTAATGCAACTGCGCCCAATCTCCGGCGAACCTCGAGTGCATTCGGTGCGCCTTCAAAACAAGCAGCAAATTGTTCGATCAGTGAATCAAGGCTGCTTTCGACCTGCAGTTCGGCGCTTTGTTCCGCCGGCACAAGTTGTCGGGCACACAGCGAATCAAGCGATTCGCCGGTACGCAATTGAGCACCGACGGCGGAACCCGCAGAGGTACCCACGATCCGATCGGCCGTGGTCAGATCGACCCCAGTAGTCGCGAGCGCGTCAAGGACACCAAGTTCCCATGCGATCCCCGCGACACCACCGCCACCTAGCACCAATGCTTTAGGCATCTGCCACACCTCCGAAGAACAGTTACGCGACGGAGGCGGCCCACACAGGGCCGCCTCCGACACACGTCATGACCTCGACTCAGCCCAGAGGGTTAAGCGAGGAACCAACTGCCCACATGGCGAAGAACTGAGCGTTCGCCCCATAGGCCTGAGCGATTGCCAGGTTGGCGCCGCCAACCTGATGATCTTCAGCAAGTCCCCGGACCTGCAGTGCTGCTTCAGCGAACCGCAACAGACCGGAAGCACCAATCGGGTTCGATGAAAGCACGCCACCAGACATGTTCACGGGGAAGTCGCCATCGAGTGCAGTTGCACCCGATTGGGTCATCTTCCAGCCTTCGCCAGGAGCAGCGATCTCGTGAGCTTCAAGCCACATCGGCTCGTACCACGAGAACGGCACGTAAAGCTCGGCGCAGTCAATCTGTTCACGCGGGTTGGTAATGCCCACGGTCTTGTAGATCTCTTGTGCGCATGCATGTGCAGCTTGCGGATTGACAGCGTCGCGACCCGAGTACCAACCCGGCTCGGACTTCATCGCGGTTGCAAGCACCCATGCCGGAGGCTTTGACGCAGCTTTGCCACCGTCTTCATCGGTGAACACAACGGCGCAAGCACCGTCCGACGACGGGCAGGACTCGAGGAAGTGGAGTGGATCCCACATCATCGGAGATTCCTTCACCTTGTCGATGGTGATGTCTGCCAACTTGAGATGGGCATAGGGGTTCTTGGCGCCGTTGAGGCGATCCTTCACCGCAACCATCCAACCGATGTCTTCAGGAGCACCTGAACGTCGGATGTAGGCACGAATGAATGGAGCAAATGCGCCACCAGCACCGATCGATGCACCCTTGCCGCCGCCGAGAGCGAACTGAGCGTTGCCCTCTGACTGCTTTTCGAAGGCAACCGACAGAACACGCTTGTGTCGGCCGCTTGATACGAGGTGAGAACCGACGATGCCTGTTGAGCCACCCACTGAACCAGCAGTGTGCACTCGGAACATCGGCTTGTTCACCGCGCCAAGCGCGTCGGCGAGGTACATCTCGGGCTTCATGACACCCTCGAACAAATCGGGGGCTTTACCAAGGACAACGGCGTCGATGTCTCCCCAGTCCATATTTGCGTCTTCAAGCGCGCGCTGGGCGGCTTCACGGACGAGGCCGGCGATCGAAACATCGGCGCGCTTGCGCTTGTGATGTGTCTGACCGATACCGACGATGGCTACAGGTTGATGGCTCATTGGTCACCTTCCATGACGCATACGAGATTCTGCTGAAGGCAAGGGCCGGACGTTGAATGAGCCAGCGTTCGGTTCTTGCCGTTCTTGATGATCTGGTTGGCGGCTTCACCCATTCGGATAATGCCAGCAACCATGACCGCATGGGTTGCAAGTGCGCCACCCGATGGATTGATTTCCGTCGACGCGTCGAGACCAAGCGACTCGGCCACGATGAGCTCTTGGAAACTAAATGGTGCATGGACTTCAGCAACCTCGATCGGTCCCTTCCCGACTCCAGCGCCTTGCGCCGCAAGGCGTGTCGACACTGAGGTTGTGATGTCCTTGCGGACGGTCGGAAGGTGAGCCTCGATGCGATGATCGATGCCGGTGATCCAAGCGGGACGTTCGCAGAAGTCATATGCGCGCTTACCGCGAGCAAGGATGATGGCTGCCGCTTGATCAGTAGTCGGCGGTAAATCGTGACGACGTAACGGATTGCGCACATAGTCAGCCGCAAGCAGTTCATCGGCGGAATAATCGCCCTTGATCTGCGCATACGGATTCGACTTTGCATTCGCCCGATTTCGAACGACCACATCAGCGAAGTCACGCTCGGTGGCTTTGCCTGAATCAAGCAATGCACGAGCCTGAAGCGCCGCGAGTGACCAGGTATCGGTGCCAAGTGGAGTCAGGTAGTAGGGATCGAACTCGATCGTGTACAGCGTGCTCGGATCGGAGTTCGAGTTTTTGCCAACACCTACAGCCATAGCGACATCGATGTCGCCCTGGAGGAGTCGAACGTAGGCCTCATAGAGTGCCCACGCACCGTCCATCTCGACATGGCTTTCGTTAATGGCAGGAACCATGCCGTAGGCATCGGTGTTCTGCACGAACGAGAACGCCTGACCTGACAGGTAATCGCAAGAACCGGAAACGGTGAAACCGATTTCGGACTTATCGAGCCCCGTGTCTGCAATCACAGCACGCGTGGCGTGAAGCACGAGATCGGCTTCGGTCAGTTGGGTACGTCGATCGGGAGAAGTTTGCGCAAACCCGACGATCGCGATGTCATTTTCTGTAGGTGCCATCACATCATCCGATTCAGGTAGTTCTCGGCCGGTTCGTCCGGCTCACCAGTAAGGCGCCAACCGATGATGGCGTCACCACCGCTGCCGCGGCTGCGGTTATCGATATCTTGAACACTGCGCTCATTTGCTGGAGCCCAAACACATTCGACATGCATGCCAACTCGTACCTCGGAGGCAGTGATTCCAAGAATCTCTTGCTGAGCGATCACGGCGTTCGCACCATCAAGCAGAATCGAACAACGAACAAAGGGCTCGGTTTCGGTCTGCCCGTGGTACTGCACCGGGGTGACGATGGTGAAGTTCGAAACCACACCGCGATCAGGAACATCGATCACGTGTGATTCGTCGAGTTCAATTGCACATACGCTGCACATACCGCGAGGTCCGACAATTGTGCGTTCACACTGCGGGCACTTCTGACCGATGATCCGGCCTTCCATCAGCGCCTTCGCCCACATCGTGGTGGTCGGCGAAGCGTTATCGACATAGGTCAGGTCGCAGTAAGCATCCATTTCCGTGATGTCATTTTCTTCAGGCGCTGCGAACGGCTCGCCAGCACCTTCGCTGGGCGAAGGATCCGCGGCAGGAACGAACGCGATGATGTCGTCGATTCGTCCGACACAGTCAGCCGGAGCTTTGAACGAGGCTTCTACGCGCATTCCTGCGGCCATGGCACTCTCGGAACCAGCATCGACCACATGAAGCATTGGGGTATCGGCGCCATCAAGAGTGATGAACGCGAAACCAAAGGCGTGATCGAGGGGGTGCAGGTTGGTCGGTTCGGGAACCCACGTCCACGTGGACACGGTGCCTTTCGGTCCAACTCGAACCCAATCGGTGCCGCTATCAGCAGCGCTATCGGGGTCGTATTCGAGCGGCGGAGCAATGACCCGACCACCGGTGCGCACACCAATGATCTGGCCCTGTGCCAGCGCCGAACTAAACGTACTGAGCGTCGAACCCAACGTCCGTGTGAATGGGAACGTCAGGTTGAAGACAAACTCTTGGACAGTGTCAGCCATCTTCTTCCTTTCCTGTTGTTCAGGCTCTCGAGACATCGATCGGAATGATCAACGTCGTTTAAAAACTGGTTTGCGCTTTTCAGCGAACGCTTTCGGACCTTCCTTGGCGTCTTCGGATTGAAACACCTGCCATCCGTAGGTGAACTCATGGTCGAGCGCTTCGCGCTCGGTCATGCCTTCGGTCTCACGCAAGGTGCGAAGCACTGCTTCGACCGCAATCGGTCCGTTGTCGGCAATTTGTGCTGCGATTTCTTTCGCCTTGGCTAAGGCCTGGCCATCGGGAACAACATGACCGATGAGCCCGTACTGGAGAGCTTCGTCGGCAGTTAATTCACGACCAGCAAGAAGTACTTCAGCGGCAATTGTGTAAGGAATCTGTCGGCGCAAACGAACCGCCGAACCTGCCATCGGATAGAGCGACCGCTTGACTTCGCTCACTGCGAAACGCGCGCCCTTGCCCGCAACGCGGATATCAGTGCCTTGCAAGAGTTCCGTTCCGCCAGCAAAGGCAATGCCTTCCACCGCAGCAATCAGCGGTTTCTTGGGCTGGTAGTCGCGCAATAAGCACTTCCACATGAGATTTGGATCTTCAGCAAGTCGGGCGACGGTATCGATCTCAGTGTCGGCATCGGGTCCGGCGTCACCAGCCATTGCTTTGAGGTCAGCTCCGGACGAGAAGTTGCCGTCGGCGCCGGTGAGGATGATGGCGCGAACGCCATCGTCGGCGTCAGCCTCGACCATTGCGTCGTACATGCGCATCAACATCGCACCGGAGAGCGCATTCAGACGCTTTGGGCGATTCATTGTCATGACGAGCACGTGACCTTCGCGCTCAATAATTGCGTCAGGCATGATCCTCCTCTCACGGCGGCAGAAAGCGCTCGGCGGAGACCAGCCCGCGGAGTTCTCCGCAGTCCGATGCCCCCCGATCGGTGTCTCGACCCTAGAGGTACTTAACACTGCTGAGCAACCTGTTCGGGTGATTTTTCCGATCGCCCGGATCACGCACCTTCGAGGTGAACGGTCGACTCAGGTATAGAAGGGATTGTCTCCGGCGTTGTGGTCGGTGACGTCCACAACATCGGTCACCTCGGGGATCGATTCGTAAATCGAAGCAGTAATGCCATCTCGCAACGTGGCCGCGCTCATGGCACATCCCTGACAGCCGCCACCCATCGTCAAGAAGACCGTTGTGTCATCCACTCCGACAAGCGCAGCGAAACCGCCGTGCTGGGCCAACCCTGGGTTGATGACCTCTTCAAGAAGTTGGGTGACCTTGTCGGGGATGTCGCCGGTCAGTTCGATATCGCGGCCTTCAAGCGGATTCACCGGAGCTGGCCGATTCGGATTTTTAATGACAAAGCCGCCTTGGCTCTCCGAACGGGGAAGATCAAGTACTGCTCCGCGCATGGTGTCGACGCTGTTTGCCGCAACAACCACGCTCAAACCACCTTGAACCGAGAGGTCGTCTTCAGGATCAAGTTCGGAGATCGTTGCCCAACCAAGGTCGTAGGTGTAGTCGACCCCAGCGGAACCCGTGATCTCGACCCGAAGGCAGATTGAGCCGGGGTCTTCTTCGGTGTCGCGAATTTCCAGAACGCGGCCCAGTGCATCGGGAGCAACGGTGAGAACGAACTCGCCCGTTGCAATTGCCTCGTCGGTCGCGCTTAATGAGCTGTCAGACATCAGAACCTCTGCGGGAGAACTGCCGGGTGATCCCAGCACCGAGATGAAACGTTACCGGTACCAGCCCCTGACCCCTCGGCTGAGTCAAAAGTTGATGAATCAGGCCAGACATTGGTCAGGAGAGGTACGAACCGCGACCAAATGCAACAGCCAAGGCCAACATCATCATGAGCGAGAGCGGCAGAATCACCATTCGCAATTTGGGCCGGGCCACGAGAAGTTCTGCAGCCACCACGACGCACGGGAATGCTCCAAGCAGGTAGCGACCGCCGCCGAAGAAGTCCTTCGTGCCCAGCAACGGCAACGCAATGAGCCCAAGTACGTAGACGGTGTAGGCCCAACCAAAGCGGTGCTTCACACGAGGAACAAGGAAAAGGGCCCCGATCACTACGAGTCCGTGTGCGACGTGGCTCATCGTTGACCAGGCAAAGGGATGGTGCTGAAGTTCTTCTAGAAGGCGGAACTTCAGCCAGGTTGATGGGCCAGCACCCTGATCCCAGCCTTCGCTGGCCTCGATGGTGACAAATAACAAAGGGTCGCCGAACTTCACCCAAAGAAACGCGCACCAACCGCCAACGCCAAGCCATGAAAGAAAGATCGGGGCGTCAGCTCGCGTAAGTCCACGGGGATCGAACAATTGACGTACTCCGACCGCGCCGCTGGCAAGGTTGCGGCGCTCAACGACGCGCAACACAAGCGCAAGCGCAACGACGAGGCCCGCGGGACGTCCGGCTGTAGCCAAGATTCCAACGAGACCAGCCCAGAAGTACCGATCGCGTTCGACGAGATAGAACGCGCCAATTGCCGTCGCAATAAACAGTGCGTCCGAATACACCACGCCGTAGAGATACCAACTGAACGGAAACACACAGAGAAGCGCCACCGCGGTAAACGCAACCGCAGGTGACACAAAAAGTTTGGCCCACTTCCGCAGAACGACCACAACCACTGCACTGCTGAAAACCGTCACCACGGTTCCAGTGATGTAGATCGTTGGAAATGCCCAACTCAAAAGCCGGATCACGACGGGATAGGTAGGCCAGAACGCCACCGACGACTGCACTCCCGGGAAATAGACGTATCCCTCTCGGGCAATCGTCCGATACCACTCCGCATCCCACCGGGCGAAGCCGCCAAACCAAACATCGCCTATTCCATGTCGAACCGGGAAGAACGGATCATGGGCTAAGTGGTTATTTCCAAACCAAATCGCGGTCCAGACGAGGACGCCGATAGAGGCGAAGACTGCCAACGGCGTCCACCATTTGTCCATCCACGTTGGTACTTCGCTGGCTGGTGGCCCATCAATGGCGCTCCGGTCCCGAAGTCGCGAAACAAGCCAACGACGGGACGGCTCCGAAGGAGCGAGTGTGGTGGTTGAGTTCTCAGACATTGTTTTGGGCGGTCCATCCCCCCGATGGGCCACGTCAAACGCTAGCCGCAGTGTCGCCGTCACCGACAGAAGATCGGAGGGCGCCTCATGCGCCGTAGCCTCGGCCCAATGATCTGTGTTGACGTCGACCGAGTGACAATGACCCGTCCCGGGAGGCCGCTCTTCACCGACGTGTCCCTCACCCTTTCAACGGGCGACCGGCTCGGCATCGTCGGGCTCAATGGAACCGGCAAATCCACGTTGCTCTCTGTTCTCACTGGAGAGGTCGAGCCGGAATCCGGAGCTGTACGGAGAGGACGCGGAGTTCAGATCGCCACACTCCCCCAACGCCCTGTCCTTCCTAGTGGCACCGTGCTCGCAGCCGTCGAAGCCGTCGCCGAACGCGATTGGGAAGCTGCCGCTGTTCTCGACCATCTCGGTATGGCGTCTCTCACCGAAGCCGACACCGGCCGGCTGTCGGGTGGTCAGGCAAAACGAGTCGCGCTCGCTCGAGCTCTCGTCGCTCCCAGCGATCTGCTCGTCCTCGACGAGCCCACCAACCATCTCGACATCGATGCCATTGCGTGGCTTGAAGATCGCCTCGATAGTTATCGGGGCGGCCTCATACTTGTTACTCATGATCGTCACGTTCTTGACCGAGTCACCACTCGCGTTCTTGAACTCGATCGCGGTCGTTCCTACCTTCATGACGGCGGCTACAGCGGTTATCTCGAAGGGCGAGCGCTACGCGAAGAACAAGCGGTCTCCCAAGAATCAACACGCAAGAACCTTGCCCGAAAAGAATTGGCATGGCTTCGCCGCGGCGCTCCCGCAAGGACGAGCAAACCAAAAGCAAGAATCGAAGCCGCAACCACTCTGGTTGAAACACGTGCAGAACCCGCAGCACGATCAGGAATTCCCGATCTTTACTTGGGCACCCCGCGTCTTGGTGACAAGGTGGCCGAGATCACCGATGTCTCATTCGGTTACGAAGGTGCAGCTCCGCTCTTCAGCAATCTTGAATTGATGCTCGATAATCGTGAACGCCTCGGATTAATCGGCCCCAACGGTGCGGGAAAATCCACACTGCTTGATCTCATTGCGGGCCGACGCTCCCCAACGGTCGGAACAATCGACACTGGTTCAACTGTGCGCATCGGTTACTACGACCAAATCGGCGTCGAACTTGATCCACGCCAACGCGTCCGCGAAGCAATCACCGGTGGTCGCCGAGAGCCCGATTGGCAAGACTCCGCGCTTCTCGAATCATTTTGGTTTGATGGTGACGCGCAATGGGCTCCCATCGAGCTTCTCTCCGGCGGTGAACGACGCCGCTTACAACTTCTTCTCGTCCTCGCACAGAAACCAAATGTCCTGTTGCTCGACGAGCCCACAAATGATCTCGACCTCGACACTCTCCGAGTGCTTGAAGAGTTCCTCGACGACTGGCCCGGGGCGTTAATCGTCGTCAGCCATGATCGTGCATTTCTTGAACGAACAGTTGCTGACGTCATCATCATGGATGGACACACCACTCCTTCCCGCAGGCCTGGCGGCTATGCCGCTTGGGAAGAGAAACGACGTTCCTCAATGGTTCGGGGCCGCATCTCTGATCCAGGAAAATCTGCGTCCAAATCATCGAATCGAACAAAGTCACCGGGTGCAGCCACATCTCCCGTGAACAAGAAACCGACGAGATCAGCAAGCACACTTCGCTTCCTGATCAAGGATCTCGAGAAAGAGATCAAGCGTCTCACCAAGGTCAAAGACCGGCTCGAGACAAAGGTCGCCGAACTGGCGAGCTCCGGCAATCACGTCGATCTGACCACTTCCGGCGCCGAACTCACTGCCGTGATCTCCGAACTCGAATCGGCCGAAGAACAGTGGTTGCAACTGACCGACGAGGCCGAAGAGGCGTCGAACTGACACCAGGCTCATCACCGGTAGATTCGTAAGCCGTGACCGACGTCGAGACCCCCACCGAGGCGCTGCTAGATCTGCGGCGAACTCGACGACATAACCGACTTTCTGAAGTCCACTGGATCGACGCGCTCTACCGGGTCTACATGGTTGGGCTCGCTGCGGTGATTTTCATCATGTTTGCTGTCAGTCGACTTCCAAACGATCGACTCACAAATGCCGAGGCCTTGCAGTTCGCCGATGAAGCACCAATGTGGCTCGGCCTTGGTTTCGCAATTGCCATCGGCATCGGATTGCGATCAGGCGGCCGCGGCGGACCTCTGGTCCTTGAAGCCCCTGTCGTAATGCATGAACTCAATGCGCCTGTTCCCCGTGAGTCGGTGGTGCGTGGTCCAGCCATCAAACAACTTCGTTTCATGGCTTTTGCCGGTGCAGTTATTGGCGCCATCATCGGAGAAGTCTCCGCTCACCGACTCCCGGTAAATCCTGCCGTTGCGATCGGTTGCGGGGCGTTGTCATTTGCTCTTGCTGGAATGTTGGCGTCGGCAACTGCGCTCGCAGCGTCGGGTCGTCGACTTCGCTGGTGGCCAGCGAATTTCCTTGCAGCAATTTTTATTGGTTGGTCTGTTCTCGATGTTCTCGGGAAACGAACCACCTCACCATTCACGCTTCTCGCCGACATCGCGTTCTGGCCCATCACGTTCCGAGCCCTTGCTCTTCTCAGCGTCGTTCTTGTTGGTGTCGTGGTGTGGCTTGGCCTTTCTCGAATCGGCGATCTCTCGATCGAACATGCGCTGCGTCGAGCCGGCCTCGTTGCACAGTTACGTTTCGCGGTAACGCTCCAGGACGTTCGCACCGTTGTATTGCTGCGCCGGCAGTTGTCACAAGAGAACGCGCGACTTCGACCTTGGATCCGTATTGGACGATTAAAGCGCAAGAGTTTTATTCCTCCAACTTGGAAACGCGATTGGCAGAGTTACTTGCGATTCCCACTCCCCCGCCTTCTTCGTATGGCGATGCTCGGAGCGATCGCAGGTCTCTCGCTCGGAGCACTTTGGCGCGGCACGATCCCGATGATCATCGTTGCCGGGCTAGCGCTCTATCTCGTTGCGTACGACGCGTCCGAACCAACGGCGCAAGAAGTCGACCACCCCACGCGCTGGGAGAGTTTTCCTGATGCACCAGGCGTGCTGATTCTTCAGCACATCGCCGCGGCGTTCGTCGTCATGGCATTTATCTGCCTCATCGCTGCCGCCGCAGCAACACTCCTCGTGCCATTCGCAGTCGTATGGAAACTGGCACTCATTATGTTCGTGCCCGTCGCTCTTGCTTCTGCTGTTTCGGCGATGATCAGCACCGCCCAAGGTGCACCCGACATGGCCGGACTCGCTGGCCTTGGCCCCGACGTCATGGGCTGGCTCATGATCGCTCGGCTCATCATTCCGCCAGCCATCACCATCATCGCCCTCCTCCCATTGCTCAGCGCTGGGTCTGATCCCAACGCCATCAACACCACCAAAGTCGGCAATGCAACGGTGTACTCACTGTTCGCCGTCGGCGGTGCCATCCTTTATCTGCGCACACGGAAGCCAAAGCACCTGTGACCTCACCATTCGCATTACCCAAACAACCACCCACACCGGCCACCGAGCCGCGCCTCAAACCCGATGCTGCGTTGCAGACCCTCGACCTGTCGAAGGACTACGGCGATGGCATGGGCCTCATGAGCGAACTTGATCTTGTGATCAATAAGGGTGAACTCGTCATGCTCGTCGGTCCCAACGGCGCCGGTAAATCAACGTTTCTCGGTCTTGCGGCGGGAATGCTCGAACCCTCGAACGGTTGGGCATTTATCGCCGGCAGCCCTGCTGGCACAGTTCCAGCCCGCGCTGCGCTTTCGTACCTTCCCGACAATCCTGTTCTTTACGACGACCTCAGTCTCGGCGAGCACATCGAATACATCGCGCGCCTACACAAGACAGTCGATTGGCAGGACTACGCCGATGATCTGGTCGACATGTTTGGTCTCGGCGATCGCATTGACGATCTTCCATCGAGGTTCAGCCGCGGTCTCAAGCAGAAGACTGGTCTCATCCTCGGGCTCATTCGACCTTTCACAGTGATGCTCGTCGACGAGCCATTCGTCGGACTCGATACTCCCGGTCAAGAAACGCTCGTCGAGATCATGACCGATGTGGTCGCCCAGGGTGCTTCAATCATCTGTTCAACCCACCAACTTGATTTAGTTCCGAGCGCGAACCGATGCGTTGGTCTGCGTGACGGCGAACTCGCCTACGACGGTCCTGCAACTGCAGCAAAGATTCGCGAACTCGTCGGCGGCGAATAGCCAGTGGCTGAAACGCCTTACCGCAAAGGCATCCTCTCGGAGCCGCTTGATCTCGATGGCGGTGCGCCACGGTCACGTCAGAAGCCGCCGACAATTCCCGCAACACCGGGACTCGAAGTTGAAGTTCGCGGCACTCATTTATGGGGAGTAGTCGTTGAATGTGATTCAGCATTCATTACCCTCCGCGACCGTCAAGGACGCGATCACAAAGTTCGATTGCGAGATGGCGCATTCGACGTAAAAGGACGTCAGGTCACCCTCATCCGCCCAAAGGCATCATCGACTGCAGAGGCAACGCGTACAGCGTCGGGCTCTGTCGCAGTTCCCTCGGCACCGGCTCGCATGGCCCGTGCGAGCCGCTTGCTCGTTGAAGGTGTGCACGACGCGGAACTAGTCGAAAAGGTTTGGGGCGATGACCTACGAGTCGAGGGCGTTGTCGTTGAACTCCTTGACGGCGCTGACAATCTTCAAGAAATTGTGCGATCGTTTGGCCCGAGAAGCGGCCGACGACTTGGCGTACTTCTCGATCATCTGGTCGATAATTCCAAAGAGACCCGCATCGCGGCT
>CAEZTY010000006.1_pt1 | contig 45270 bp, 43 predicted proteins | sample 7264341 | NCBI WGS metagenome assembly CAEZTY01 (sample SAMEA6813815, study PRJEB35770) | uncultured Microthrixaceae bacterium | biome: Freshwater; feature: Freshwater reservoir; material: water | place: Czech Republic | collected 2016-04-20 | depth 0.5m m | reverse complement strand
TTGCGCCCTTCTGCATGCCGAGAACGATGCCAACTGCTTCGAGAGAACCGGCACCACCAAGCGCATGGCCAGTGACGCCCTTGAATGAGGTCACTGCTGGGGGAGTGTCGCCGAAGACTTCAGCGATTGCTGCAGCTTCGGCGGCGTCATTGAGCGGTGTTGATGTGCCATGCGCGTTGACATAGGTGACATCCGCTGGAACGAGTCCAGCATCAGCGATGGCGGTGCGCATGCAGTTGATGGCACCAACGCCACCAGGTGACGGAGCAGTGATGTGATAGGCGTCGGCATTGGAGGCTGCACCCAGGACTTCAGCGAGGATCGTTGCGCCGCGAGCAATGGCCGATTCCATTTCCTCGAGCACGAGGACACCCGATCCTTCGGCGAGCACGAAACCGTTGCGGTCGCGGTCGAAGGGTCGCGACATGTTGTCCGAAGACATCGCGGTCATGTTCGTGAAACCAGCGATGCAGGTGGGGGTCATGACGGCTTCGGAAGAACCGGTAACCATGGCATCGCAGAGGCCGGACACGATGAGTCGGTAGGCGTTACCGATTGACTGTGTGCCCGCGGCACAGGCGGTGCAGGTGTTCTCACACGGACCTTGCCAGCCATATTTCATGGAGATCGCAGCTGATGCGGCGTTCGCCATGAGCATGGGAACCATGAACGGGCTGACGCGACGTGCGCCCTTGTGCTCGTTGACAAGCACCTGTTCTTCCAGGGTTGTTAATCCACCAATACCAGTGCCGATCCACACCCCCTTGCGAGTGGGATCGCCACCGACGTCGCCCGCCATCGTCATTGCTTCATCGGCTGCTGCAAGTGCGAACTGCGCGAAGCGGTCGGTGCGACGCGCTTCTTTCGGGTTGGCGAAGTAGGGCTCTGGATCGAAGTTCTCAATACGGCGAAGCCCTTCGGGCGCAGCCGACAACAATCCCTGCCAGTAGGCCTCGGTGCCGATGCCACATGGGCTGACGACACCGACGCCTGTGATCGCAACCCGACGCTTCGTGCTCACCGCTTCGACATCACCAGTTCGTAGGCTTCGCCAACAGTCGTGATGTTCTCAAGTTCCGACTCGTCAACGGTGACGTCGAACTCTTCTTCAAGCTTCATGACCAGTTCGACAAGGTCGAGGCTGTCGGCATCGAGGTCTTCAGAGAACTTGGCTTCCATAGTCACCTGATCGGCTGAGACGGCGAGGATCTCAACAGCACAGGCCTTGAACTTTTCGAAATCGTCACTCATGAGGGCTCCTTGGTATTCGGTGCGACAAACCTAGTGGGGGTCGCAGTGGTTTTGGTGCTGCTTGGGACTTAGCCGCCCATGCCGAGACCGCCATCGACGGGCAGGACTGCGCCCGTGATGTAACCGGCCTCGTCCGATGCGAGGAAGGAAACGGCGGCGGCGATTTCATCGGGTTGACCCATTCGGCCAAGGGGTACGGCGCCGGTTATGGACTCACGCATTGCGTCATCAACGGCGGCGAACATGTCAGTAGCGATGGGGCCAGGGGCAACAATATTCACCGTGACATTGCGCGAGGCGAATTCGCGGGCCAGTGAACGGGCGAGCCCGACAAGCCCTGCCTTGGACGCGGCGTAGTTGGCCTGACCGGCTTGGCCGATTGAGCCGACCACGGAGCCGACAAAGATGATTCGGCCCCAGCGGGCGCGCATCATTTTTGGGACGGCCCGTCGGGCGGCTCTGAACCCGCCAACAAGATTGGCGTCGAGGACGTCAGAGAAATCTTCGTCGGTCATGCGCAAGACCAATTTGTCGATGGTCATGCCCGCGTTCGACACGAGAATTTCAACTGGTCCAAGTTTTTCTTCGATGTCGGTGAACGCTGCCTCGATCTGTTCGGTATTGGTGACATCGCACTGCACGCAATAAAGATCGCCGGCATCGGCCGGTGCTTCACCGCGGTAGGTGATAGCGACCTTGTGTCCTGCGGCAGCGAAGGCTCGTGCACATGCAAGACCAATGCCGCGGTTACCGCCAGTTACCAGAACGACTCGACTCATTTGTTTCCTTCCGGAAGGTGGCCCGTCCAACGGATGACGGCGCTGGCCCAGCTCATCCCTGCTCCGAATCCAACAAGGAGAACGTTGTCATAGCGTTGAACGCGTCCATTTTCGAGTGCATCGACGAGTGCGAGAGGGATTGAAGCAGAGGAGGTATTGCCGGTTCGGTGGAGAACCATTGCGACACGATCCATTGGCATCCCGAGTTTCGAACAAGCGGTTTCGATGATGCGGATATTTGCTTGATGAGGGACGATTAGCGCAATGTCGTCTGCAGTGAGATTCGCTGAAGCCATAGAAATCTTGGCGGAGTCGACCATGACAGTGACCGCCTTGCGGAATACCTCTTTGCCGACCATGTTCATGTAGCCACCGATAGGCGCATCGAGCAGCTTGCGGGCCGAACCGTCTGATCCAAGGTCGAACGAGATGAGTTGTCCGTCACCTTCGACGGCTTCAAGCACAACCGCCCCTGCTCCGTTGCCAAAGAGAATTGCCGTATTCCGATCGTTTTGATCGGTCAATCTCGACAACGTCTCGGAGCCGATGAGCAAAATTCGCTTGAGGCCCATGGCGATAAGTCCGTGAGCTTGAACGAGTCCGTAAACGAAACCAGAACACGCCGCATTGACATCGCAGGCCCCGCCGTTGATCCCCAGTTCCTCTTGGACCTGCGAGGCGGTCGAAGGGATCTGATAATCGGGTGTGGTTGTCGCAAGAAGGATGAAGTCGATATCGGCTCCGGTGAGCCCTGCCATTTCCAGCGCATTGCGGCCGGCTTCAACTGCGAGCCCAGCGGTGGTGCCGCCATGGCGCCGTTCATGAATGCCGGTGCGCTCGCTAATCCATTCGTCGGTGGTGTCGAGCCGCGCCTCGAAATCGGCATTGGTGACAACGAGGTCAGGAAGTGCCGTTCCCCATCCGATGATTGTTGCGCCGCGTTGGGTCGAAGTAGTCATCGGATCCTCATGGTGGTGGCGATCACGCGGTGCGCAACCAAGCAATGGGTTGACTTGTTGTCACTCGCTCGCCGTCAACGGCCAGCACGCCCACAAGGATGCCCGCAAATGGTGAACGAACCTCATGATCTCCGACCATGCCCAACACTGTGCCGGGCGTGAGTTCGAAACCTGGTGCAAGTTCGGCGGCAGGAGTGAACACGCCGGCAGCGGGACTCACCACCATGCGTTCGGTAGCGAAGAGATGTTCGCCTTCGTGGACAGCGACGCTTTCCGAAGGGGACGCGAGGGCTGTGAGGAGTTTGTCGAGATCGTCAGGTGTTGAGACCGAAAGGGTGGTGGTGCCCGTGACGGTGCGTTTGGCCATTCCGGTGAGGACGTTGCCGGGTCCAAGTTCGACAAAGACCGTGGCCCCGTTGTCGCCCAAGTTGTGCAAGATCTGACGCCAGCGGACAGGGCTGCACAACTGTGCGTTCAGGAGGTCGGTCCACTCAGTGCCCACGTGCGCTCGGGCGTCGACATTTGCATAGACAGGGAGATCTGCATCGCGAAGATCAGCGGTTCCGATCGCGCTGCGGAGGCGATCGCGAGCTGGAGCCATAAACGGCGTATGGAACGCGCCGCTCACGGCCATTGACATGACCTTCTTGGCGCCGAGTTCTTTGGCAATTTCCGACGCCCGAGAGACGGCGTCGGGATCTCCGGCAATAACAACTTGGCCAGGAGCGTTGTAGTTGGCGACCCAGACATCGCCATCGACGCGAGCGCAAGCGGCTTCGACATCGTCGTCGTCGAGACCGAGAACTGCGGCCATCGTGCCAATGCGCGCCGTGGTGGCTTCGAGCATTGCGGCACCACGTTCGGCAACGAGTGTGAGCCCTTCGTCGAAAGCCAGTGCGCCTGATGCGACGAGCGCCGTGTATTCGCCAAGACTGTGTCCAGCCGCCGCAGCTGGTTCTACGCCCAGACGTTCAACGGCATCGAGAACGATCAAGCTTGTGAGGAACGTCGACAACTGTGCATTGTCGGTTCGTGTGAGTTCTTCGGCTTCAGTGTGCAAAAGGAGATGCTCGAGATCGCGACCGAGGACGCTTGATGCTTCGGCGACCAATTCCCACGAGGGGTGGTCGCGCCACGCGTCTCCCATGCCGGGCTTCTGGGATCCCTGGCCGGGGAAAGTGAAGACGATCATCGTGGCGGTGGCGGCTTTCGCTGGTGGGACAGTGCGGTAGTGCTCTGACCCGGAGGCGGTCACTTCGGTTTCATCTTCTCTTGACCAGAGGGGCCGAGAGGGGATCTTGTGCGGCGGGAGGGACTCGAACCCTCAAGCCCCGAAGGGCAGCGGGGTTTGAGCCCGCCCTGTATGCCAATTCCAGCACCGCCGCAGTGGTGCGAGCGCCACGCTACCAACTGTCCGGAGCCCCTTTTCGCGCTCTGTCCTACTGGGCCGCCGTGCCTGCCTGCCGGTCCGGTCCTACACTTCGCCGCCATGACCCGGGCCATGTTGGAGAAGCGGCTCATCGAGATCGGTGCGCAGCTTCGGGACCTCCGAAACGAATTGGCCGTCGTCGATGAACAATTCGCTCATTTCGCCGATGAGGCCGATGATGCCCGGCTTCGATCGCTGGTCTCTGAAACGCCCCTCGCCGAGCGTGAGCATCGAGTCGCCGCTCGTCATGCCAACGCGATGGGTCGCCACCGCAATGAAGTTGTCACCGACATCGGACGCCTTGAGCAGCAGCAGGACGAATTGCTCGACCGGCTCAACGACGTGATCGCCTGAGCCGGTACGATCCCGAGACGGTCCGTACTCGGTCGGACCTCCACTCTCAAGGGGCTGCAACGTTGCCGACCCGTGTCGTTATCGCCGAAGACGAGGCGATCATCCGACTCGACCTCAAAGAAACCCTCGAAGAAGAGGGATACGAGGTCGTTGGCGAAACTGGACGTGGCGACGAAGCCGTTGCGTTGGTTCGCGAGCTCCAACCCGAAATCGCCATCCTCGATATCAAGATGCCAGGCATCGATGGACTCACTGCTGCTCGCCAGATCACCGCAGATCAGTTATGTGCGGTTTTGGTGCTCACCGCATTCAGTCAGCGTGACTTGATTGAGCAAGCCCGTGATTCTGGTGCGCTCGCATATCTGGTGAAACCTTTTCAGCGAAGCGACCTAGTGCCGGCGATTGAACTCGCAGTGGGTCGGTTCCGCGAGCTGCGAGCACTTACGGAGCAAACGAAGTCTCTTGAAGAACAACTCGAGACTCGCAAAATTGTCGACCGAGCGAAGGGCATCCTTATGGATGCCCATGGTCTGACCGAGGCCGACGCATTTGCATTCGTGCAGAAAACTGCGATGCGAGACCGCACCACAATGCGCGCCGTCGCCGATGGACTCATCGACGGAACACTGAAACCGGAGAATCCATGACCACGCTCATGCTTATCGACGGAAACTCGCTCACATACCGAGCGTTCTTCGCGTTGCCGACCGATATGGCGACCGCATCCGGTCAGGTCACGAATGCGGTGTTTGGGTTCACTTCGATGCTCGTCAACCTTTTGCGCGACCAGAAGCCCGATCACCTTGCTGTGGTGTTCGATCGTTCCGAGCCAACGTTCCGACACGAAGCCCTTTCGACGTACAAGGGCAATCGCGATGCGACACCCGATCTACTTCGTCAGCAGATGGGCATTGTTCGCGAGGTCGTCGAGGTCCTGCATGTCCCTGTGCTCGACCTTGTGGGGTTTGAAGCCGACGACATCATCGCCACGCTGGCGACAGCGGCTGAAGCCCGCGGCGACAATGTCATTATCGTCACCGGCGATCGCGACAGCTATCAACTTGTGCACGATCCGCACATCAAAGTTCTGTATAACAAGCGCGGTGTTTCTGATTACGCGTTGTATGACGAAGCAGGCATTTTCGAGCGCACGGGCGTAAAGCCGACCGATTATGTGCATTACGCCGCGTTGCGCGGCGATCCTTCGGACAATCTCCCTGGCGTTCCCGGCGTGGGCGAGAAGACCGCTGCGAAACTGATCAATCAGTACGGCGGTATCGACGGCATCTATGAACACCTCGACGAGCTCACACCGAAACTTCGGCAGAACTTGGCCGAGAACGAGGACAAGGCTCGAATGAACATCGAGCTCATGAAGTTGCGGCATGACGCACCCGTAACTGCCGATCCCGATGATCTCCAGATTGGCGACTTCGACTTGGCCGAAGTTCGTCAGCTGTTTGACTTTCTTGAGTTCCGTCAGTTATTCGATCGATTGGTGGATGTCCTTGGCGTGGCTTCTGACGCGACCGAAGCGGGTGGGGCGCGGGTCCTCGAAGCGGAACGCACCGACGTCATCAATCAGAAAGAACTCGTCGCTCTTTTCGACGCGCTGGCGAGTTCCACGGAACCGCTGGCTGCTGCCGGGGGATGGCTGGGCGACGAAGGGCGATCCTCGTTTGAAGGTGTGGCGCTTGTTCGTGACGCTTCTTCGGGCGATGTCGTATGGATTCCGGCCGAGGCGTTGAAGGATTCCAATGTTTCTGCTGCTGCTTCAGCATTGTTCTCCGAAGGCGGCCGACCGCTTGTGGCGCACGATGCCAAAGCACTCATGCGTGGCCTCAATGATTGCGGGATCGATCTTCGGTCGCTTTCCCTCGACACGATGATCGCGGCGTATCTCCTTGATCCCGCCGAAACGAAGTATTCGCTCGAACCTTTGCTTGACCGTTACGCCGATGCCCGACTTCCCGAGGACGATGATCAGGGCGAAGGGCAACTCGATTTTGGTGGCGCCGATGTTTCTGTCGTTGCGCAGCGTTCGGCTCGTCGTGCACTTGGCGTTGATGCCCTTGTCGTTCCCGTGCGTGAATCGCTGCAATCCCGGGGGCTTTTAGATCTCAATGCCGACATCGAAGTTCCGTTAGTTCGAGTTCTCGCTCAAATGGAGATACTCGGCGTCGGTGTCGACGAAGGCGAACTCCGACGGTTGCGCGATTCGCTCGTCGAACGCTGCGATGAACTTCGAGCATTGATCTGGACAGATGCTGGCGAGGAGTTCAACGTGAACTCCACGATCAAATTGCGCGAAATCTTGTTCGAGAAACTTGAACTAACTCCGCAAAAGAAAACCAAAACGGGTTTCTCCACTGATGCAGCGACACTCGAGAAACTTCTCGGTGAGCACCCAATCATCGAGCACTTGTTGGCCTATCGCGAGGTCGAGAAGCTGCGGTCAACTTATGGCGAAGGACTTCTCGCTGAGATCGCACCCGATGGTCGAATTCACGCGACGTTTAATCAAACTGTCGCTCGGACCGGTCGCCTTAGTTCTGATGCGCCGAATCTCCACAACATCCCCGTACGTAGTGAACTCGGTCGCGAATTCCGGAAAGCGTTCGTGCCGGCAAAGGGCTACACGTTACTGATCGCTGATTACAACCAGATCGAACTTCGTTGTATCGCCCACCTCGCAGAAGATCCAGGTCTGATCGGGGCATTCGAATCCGGCGAAGATATTCATAACGCCACAGCGGCGCGCGTTTTCGATGTCGACCCCGACTCAGTCACGATCGAACAACGGTCGAAAGCCAAGATGGTTAGTTACGGGCTCGCTTACGGGATGGAAGCCTTTGGTCTCGCGCAACGGTTGAGTGTCCCCATCGGTGAAGCGCAGCAAATCCTCGACGCGTATTTCGTTGCGTTCCCGGCGGTGCACGACTACATGGATAAGACGATCGCCGAAGCGCGCGAGCGCGGTTACACCGAAACGTTGTTTGGGCGTCGCCGCCAGATCCCAGAGCTTGCATCAGACAACTTCCGAATTCGACAAGCTGGCGAGCGCCAAGCGATGAATGCCGGAATCCAAGGCCTCGCCGCTGACATCTTCAAGGTCGCGCTTATTCGACTTGATCAAGCCCTCAATGCGGCGGGTTCAACAAGTCGACTCATCTTGCAGGTGCACGACGAAGTCATCTGTGAAGTTCCGCCCGCTGACCTCGACGCGGTTACAGCGATCGTTCTCGAGGCGATGTCCGGTGCGTTCGATCTTCGAGTTCCTCTCGAAGTCCATCTCTCCCATGGCGACTCTTGGGCAGCAGCGAAAGGCTGATGTGACCGAGTCCGGCGAAGGTCATTGGTTCGAAGGCATCGCCGATCACCTTGGTTCGTCGTATTTGCGTTACTCATTCACGATGGGAACGGCGAATGAAGTCGCGTTCCTTGTCGATGAGCTGGAACTCAAACCCGGAATGCGAGTGCTTGATGTTGGGTGTGGTCCCGGTCGCCATTCCTATGCGCTGGCCGAACTTGGTATTGCCGTGCACGGCGTCGACATCTCGCAGACCTTCATCGACCTCGCGCGTCAGGATTCGCCGGCCCTCGCGACATTTGAGCGACTCGATGCCCGGTCCCTCCCATTCGATGGCGAGTTCGATGCGGTGATCTCGCTATGTCAGGGAGCATTTGGACTGGCCGGGGGAGCGGCCGCCGCTGGGCCCGACCCCGATGGAGCCGTACTCGATGGCATGGCACGGGCCCTCGCCCCCGGAGGCCGTATTGCCGTGTCCGCCTTTTCTTCCTACTTCCAAGTGAACTGGCTGGAAGACACCGATTCGTTCGATGCCGATGCCGGGGTCAACCACGAGTTGGCGCCCCTGAAGGCCCCCGATGGGACCGAAAGCCTCAAGGACCTGTGGACGACCTGCTTCACCCCGAGAGAACTTCGGTTACTGGCATCGAGGGCCGGATTACAGACCGATGCGGTGTGGTCAGTGACGCCGGGGGACTATGCCCGTCGCACGCCGGAGATCAACCGACCCGAGTTTTTGCTGGTGGCCACCCGACCGATGGGCTGATGGTCCATTTGCGGGCTGGCGGGGCCTGTGGACAGAGGTCTAGCCTTGCCCTTCTCCCATGCGCCTGCGCGGGAGATTTCCTATCCCCTACTTCCTGTCCATCGAAGAGAGAAACCTGTGTCCGAGCAGTCCACCACCGAAGAGGCCACTCCGGCCGCCGCCGTCGCTGTCGCTGAAGCACCAGCAGGCATGGGAAGTTTCGCCGCTGACGGCACGTACGTTCCGCGTCAGGTAATCGAAGACGATCTTGGTGGACTGTCGCTTGATGATGCATATACCGCATCAATGGTTCAGGTTGAAGACGGACAGATCGTCCAAGGCACCGTGGTCAAGGTTGACCGCGACGAAGTTCTTCTCGACATTGGTTATAAGTCTGAAGGCGTCATCCCTTCTCGCGAACTTTCCATTCGCAACGATGTCGACCCTTCCGAGATCGTTTCAATGGGCGAGGTCATCGAGGCACTCGTTCTGCAGAAGGAAGACAAAGAAGGTCGTCTCGTTCTTTCCAAGAAGCGCGCGCAGTACGAGCGTGCCTGGGGAACAATCGAAAAGATCAAAGAAGAAGACGGCGTTGTCAGCGGCCCAGTCATCGAGGTCGTCAAGGGTGGTCTCATCATCGACATCGGTCTCCGCGGCTTTCTTCCCGCATCACTCGTCGAGTTGCGTCGTGTCCGCGACCTTGCGCCGTATGTCGGCCGCACCCTCGATGCCAAGATCATCGAACTCGACAAAAATCGCAACAACGTTGTGCTTTCACGTCGTGGATGGCTCGAAGAAACTCAGAAGGAACAGCGTGAGGATTTCCTCGCCAACCTGAAGCCCGGCGAAAACCGTCGCGGTGTTGTGTCTTCAGTCGTGAACTTTGGTGCATTCGTCGACCTCGGCGGCATGGACGGCCTCGTCCACGTTTCCGAGCTGTCGTGGAAGCATGTTGACCATCCCGGTTCCGTCGTGCAGGTGGGCGACGAAATCGACGTGCAGGTCCTCGAAGTCGATCTTGACCGCGAGCGCATCAGCCTTTCGCTCAAGGCCACCCAGCAAGACCCGTGGCAGGAATTCGCCACCGCCCATCAGGTTGGCGAACTTGTTTACGGCCGTGTCACAAAGCTGGTGCCGTTCGGTTCATTCGTGCAGGTTGGCGATGGCATCGAAGGACTCGTGCACATTTCGGAAATGTCGGCCCATCATGTCGATCTTCCCGAGCAGGTTGTTACTCCTGGCGAAGAACTCTGGGTCAAGATCATCGATCTCGATCTTCAGCGTCGCCGTATCAGCCTCTCAATCAAGCAGGCTGCTGAAGGTGGCGTTGTTGCTGCCGAGTACCAGGAGCACTTCGGTGATCATGCCTATGACACCGAGGGCAACTACATCGGTGGCGAGTCAACAGAAGCTCAAGAAGCGTGGGCCGAGTACTACGCCGAACAGGGCGACACATCGATTCCTCCCGTGCCGACCGCTGCGGAAACCGCTGCTGCCGAAGCGGAAGCCGCTGTTGCCGAGGAATCGGCTGCCGCTCCAGACGCTGCCGCCGAGTGAAGCTCGCCGGCACACGCCGGTGATCAATCAAGTTTCACGATCCCCAATCGCAGAGCGGTCAGCACCGCCTGAGTGCGGTCGCGCGCGTCGAGTTTCTGGTAAATCGATGCGAGGTGGTTCTTCACGGTCTTTTGCGACAGATAGAGCCGTGAGGCCACCTCAGGAGTCGAACAGCCATCACAGATGGCCTGAAGCACTTCCTCTTCCCTTCGGGTGACCGTGACGGGGAAACCTCGCCAATCGGTGAGTGCTGGGCGGTTCTGGAATGTGGTTGTGGTTGTCATGGAGTAGTTGTCGGCAGGTTTCGCAAAAGTGTGAGCGAAAAGCGCGGAAAATCATCGAGACGCGCTCTGGTACGTTCCGACGATGCTTCTTCTTGGATTGACCGGTGGTATCGGTTCGGGGAAATCGACTGTCTCGGCGGAACTTGCTCGCCGCGGAGCAATTGTGATCGACGCCGATTTAGTCGTTCGCGAGTTGCAGTCGCCAGGCGGAGCGGTGTTAGCCGCGATGGTTGAACTCTTTGGTGACGGAATCCTTGCTGCCGACGGAACGTTGAACCGTCAGGCCGTCGCCGACATTGTGTTCAGCGATCCTGAACAGCTGAAAGCCCTCAACGCGATCGTGCATCCAAAGGTCGGCGAAGAAATCGATGGTCGTATCGAAGCGCAACGCGAGTCGGACAACGTCGTTGTCCTGGACGTGCCGCTACTTGTTGAATCAAAGGCGTACGAAACCGAAGGCATCATCGTCGTGGATACCGATCCCGAGATCGCCATCGCTCGGTTGGTGGAGTTTCGTGGGTTCAATGCCGATGATGCTCGAGCTCGGATGAAGCTGCAAGCAACACGCGAAGAACGTCGCGCCGTTGCCGCTTTCATCGTTCCTAATGATGGAACGCAAGAGGATCTCATGACAAAGATCGATGAGTGCTGGACTTGGATTCAATCCAAGCGCACTTCGAACTAGCGCCTACTAGAGCCCAAGGCGCCGGGCGAGATCACTCATCATTCGGCGATTTGGATCGACGCGTTCACGGACCTCGCGCCATTCATTGAGGCGGGGGTACATCTCGGGAAGCAGCTCAGGTCGAACTCGGCTGTCCTTTGCGAGGTAGATACGTCCGCCTACGCCGACGACAAGGTCATCAAGCCGATCAAGGAGCGGGCCTAGTCCGCTGATACCAGCGGGGATGTCGAGCGCAAGAGTCCAACCGCCGGCGGGAAACGACAGCGGTCCGAGATTTCCTTCACCAAATGATTTCAATACGGCGAGGAATGACGTGCACCCGGACCTACTGATTTCGTCAACGATTGTAGTGAGCGTGCTTGTTGCATCGAATGGAATCACGAACTGCCATTGAAGGAATCCGGCAGGCCCGTAGATGCGGTTCCATCCGCGGACCATGTCGAGTGGATGAAAAAACGTCGGTATCGACTGAATCTCATCGCGACGTTCGACGGGGGCTTTCCGAAACCAGAGCTCGTTAAATGCTCGGATCGAGAGATTGTTCAGTAGGCCCGCAGGCATGAACGGCGGAGCGCTTACGAGTTCGTTGGCTTTGTAGGCGTAAGGGTCGGCTCCGATTTTTGGTGCCGCTTCTGAGGCAGAAGCAAATCGACCGCGAGTGAGTACCGATCGGCCCATGTTCTTGCCCGTCGCCATCAGATCAATCCACGCAACGGAATAGTCGTAGAGGTGATCGCCGCTACGCATGAGTTCGCAGACGGCATCGAGATCAGCGGCTCGGTCAGTGTCGACGAGGAGTTGGCTTGAGCCGATCCGAGGGCAGCGGAAGGTGGCATCGAGGATGACACCGGTCAGACCCATGCCTCCTGCAGTCGCCCAAAACAATTCGGGATCGCGATCCGGCCCGACTTCAACAACCGAACCATCTGCTAGTTGAAGATGTAGCGACTCGACGTGATTGCACCATGAGCCCTTGAGATGGTGGTTCTTGCCATGGATGTCAGCGGCGATTGCGCCGCCGACAGTGACGTAACGCGTACCTGGAGTCACCGGGACGAACAAGCCTTGAGGTACGAGGGCGTGGAGTAAACGATCGATACTTGCGCCGGCATCAGCGGTGACAAGAACGGTGTCGGAGGTGGGGTCCGACTCATGAATCGTGAACGCGCCAACGTCGGTGGTTTCGATGACGGTTCCACCGGCGTTCTGCGCAGCATCGCCGTAACTGCGGCCGAGTCCTCGAGCGATAAGACCGCGCTCGAATGATGTTGGAAGTGCCCGCTGCAGTTCGATTGGCGAAGTTGGTCGGCGAACATCAGCGCCTGTTGGCGCAGTGCGTCCCCAACCGAACAGTTCGGAGGTCGAGGGAACAGCTCGGGACGCAGCCGGTTCAGGATGCATAGATGGCACAGCCGTAGACGAGCGCCCAGAGAGCACCAGCGACGAGCAGGGTTCGATCGGAAAGGACGAGGTTCTCCGGTTCGGCGCCCTTGCCCTGTTCAAGGAGAAGCGCGTAACGCAAGATCGCGACGGCAAACGGGACAATGGAAAGCTGGAAGAGTACTGAGCCGTTAGTTGATTCCTGTGCAGAGGCGAACGCCCAGAGGCAGTAGGTAATCAGCGTTCCTGCAGAAAATACGGCTTTCAAATAATTGAGGAACTGTGGTGTGTATTCGGCAAGCACTGGACGAATAGTCACAGCGTTTTCACCGAGGTCTGATCGTTCTCCGGCACGCTTGCCGGTAACCATAAACAGAGCACCGAAGCTTGTGACAATGAAAAACCATTCTGAGATCGGTAGTCCAGTTGCAGTAGCGCCACCGATCGCGCGCAGGACGAATCCGGCAGCAACGGCGACGATGTCGAGAATCGGAACATGTTTGAGCCACAGCGAGTAGACGGTGGTTAAAGCGAGATAAGCGAGAATTGTGAAGCCGAAATCGCGGCGAAGAAGAAATGATCCGCCGATGGCAACGATGAGTAAGAGAGCAGATAACGCATAGGCGGCTCCAACTGGAACAATTCCAGCGGCGATTGGACGGCTTTTCTTGACTGGGTGCAGGCGATCAGACTCGATGTCCATCGCATCATTGAGGAGATACGTCGCACTCGCTGCCGCACAGAAACATCCGAATGCGCCAAGAGCATGAAGGTCGGTATTGCGGTTATCGAAAAGGCCAGCCGCAACCGGAGCGGCAAAGACCAAGACGTTCTTGATCCACTGCTTCGGTCGCAACTCTCGAACGATTCCGCCGAAGAGCGATGGGGGGGAATGGGGAGAGGCTGTCATTTCACCCTGCACTGATCTTGCGCCAGAGCGGCCGCGGAAGGTGACGAAGAATGGTGAAAACGATCGACAAGATGGGGGGCGCCCAGATGAGTTCTTTGTTCTTCTGGAGTCCGTTAATCACGGCATCGGCGATCTTGTCGGGCGTGGTGGCGAAGGGCGCCGGTTTCATGCCTTCGGTCATACGTGTATGGACAAAGCCAGGACGAACAACAACGCAGCGAGCGCCAGAACCAATGAGTGAATCGCCAAGACCTTGAGCGAATGCGTCCATGCCTGCTTTCGTCGAACCGTAAACAAAGTTGTCGGCCCTCGCGCGAACGCCAGCGACAGACGTGATCGCCAAAATTGTTCCGTGACCCTGCGTGCGGAGTTTGGCCGCAGCGGCGAGGCCGCTGGAAACGGCACCAACGAAGTTGACGCGTGCGGCTTCAGCAGCAGCAATGGGATTCACATTGAAATCGGACTGCTCGCCGAGGACGCCAAAAGCAAGGATCACCATGTCGAGATCGCCTATCCGCTCGGCGGCACTGTCGATGGCCTGAACATGTGACGCTGGATCGAGAGCATCGAAGACAACGGTGTCGGCATCGACGCCAGCTGACCGGAGTCGGTTCAATGACGAGGCTGCCGATGCGGGGGAGCGGACCCCGAGAACGACCTTGGTGCAGCGACTGGAAACAAGGCGGTCAACGATAGCTAAGGCAATCTCTGAGTTGCCTCCCAGCACGAGAACAGATTGCACCGAACCCAAAGCATCACGCATGTGTTTTGTTCCTCTTCTAGGGTCACGGGCGTTTTCGCCAAGGTTAGACGGCGACCGTCGGACTACCGGGAGCAATGGTCTCGACCCTTCGTAGACTCGCCAGATGCCGCCGTTCCGTCTTGTTTCCGATTTCCAGCCCGCTGGTGATCAGCCGAAGGCGATTAAGGAGCTCACGGCGAGCATCGAAGCCGGGAATCGGTTTCAGACGCTCTTGGGTATCACCGGTTCCGGCAAGAGCGCCACGATCGCATGGACGATCGAAAAGTTGCAGCGCCCCACGTTGGTGATGGCTCCAAACAAATCGTTGGCCGCGCAGTTGGCCAACGAGTTCAGAGAGTTCTTCCCCGAGAACCGCGTCGAATACTTCGTCTCGTATTACGACTACTACCAACCCGAGGCCTACATGCCGGCCTCCGATACCTACATCGAAAAAGACTCATCAGTAAACGATGAGATCGAACGTCTTCGTCACGCTGCAACTTCTGCACTGCTCACTCGGCGCGACACCATCGTTGTTGCATCGGTGTCCTGTATCTACGGACTTGGCAATCCTGAGGAATATGCCGATCAGATGCTCGTTGTGCGTCAAGGCGAAACTCACGAACAACGCAGCATTCTTGGCCGTCTTGTCGATATGCAGTACGAGCGCAACGACATGAACCTGATCCGCGGAAAGTTCCGAGTGCGTGGCGACACCATCGAGATTCATCCTGCCTATGACGAAACGGCGATCCGTATAGAGCTTTTTGGCGATGAGATTGAGCGCATCGTGGTTGTTGACCCGATCACCGGAGAGAAAGTCACCGAACTCGAAGAACTCGTTGTTTTCCCGGCGACCCATTACGCAGCGAGCGATGAACGCATGCGCACGGCGATGACGCGAATCGAGGCGGAGTTGCAACAGCAACTGGCCAAGTTTGAAGGCGAGAACAAACTCCTCGAGGCCCAGCGTCTTCGGATGCGAACGCAATACGACCTTGAAATGATGGCGGAACTCGGATTCTGTAATGGCATCGAGAACTACTCGGCCCACATCGACGGGCGTGAACCCGGCGAGGCGCCGTTCACGTTGCTCGACTATTTCCCCGATGACTTCCTTGTCGTGATGGACGAAAGCCATCAGGCTGTGCCACAGGTGCGGGGTCAGTTCGCTGGGGACCGTTCCCGCAAGCAAACGCTGATCGAACACGGCTTCCGTCTCCCATCGGCTGCCGACAATCGTCCGTTGACATTCGACGAGGTGATGGGCCGCGTTGGTCAGGTGGTCTTTCTTTCGGCGACGCCAGGACCATTCGAATTCGAGAACTCATCAGCAATCGTCGAGCAGGTTGTGCGTCCTACCGGTCTCGTTGATCCAGAGATCATCGTGAAGCCCACGAAGGGTCAGATCGACGATCTCATCGAGCAGATCAACAAACGAGTGACGGCTGGCGATCGGATCCTTGTCACCACGCTTACGAAGAAGATGTCTGAAGACCTGACCGACTATCTGCTCGAGCTCGGGGTCAAGGTTCGCTACCTCCACAGTGAGGTCGACACGATCGAGCGAATCGAAATCCTTCGTGATCTCCGTCTCGGGGAATTCGACGTGCTTATTGGCATCAACCTTCTTCGTGAAGGTCTCGATCTTCCCGAAGTATCTCTGGTCGCAATCCTCGATGCCGATAAGGAAGGTTTCCTGCGTTCCGAAACAGCGCTTGTGCAGACGATTGGTCGTGCCGCTCGAAATGTCGAGGGTCAGGTCATCATGTACGCCGACAAAATCACTGATTCGATGCAGCGGGCGATCTCAGAGACGAATCGACGTCGCGGCTTGCAGGAGGCATATAACAAAGAGCACGGCATCAATCCGCAGACAATCCGTAAGGCGGTCACGGATATCCTCGCGACGCTTCGAGGAACCTCGGGTGCCCCTGTCCCCGGCAATGGGAAACGGTCAACCGCTCGCGACAAGGTGCGTTCAGGCCTCGCCGAACTTCCTGCCGATGAACTCGGTCGTTTGGTGCTGACTCTCGAAGAGGAAATGAAGGAAGCGGCAGCCGATCTGCGCTTTGAATATGCGGCTCGGCTTCGTGACGAGATCAAGGAACTTCGTCGGGAACTTCGCGAGGTCGGCTGATTCCTGCTTCAGCCCAATGCGAGCAGAGTCGTCGACAGTAGGCTCCCGACGTGGATCAACTGGTCATTCGTGGTGCTCGTGAGCACAACCTCCGTAACGTTTCGATTGAACTTCCCCGAGACCGGCTCATCGTCTTCACTGGCCTTTCTGGTTCGGGCAAGTCTTCGCTGGCGTTCGACACGATCTACGCCGAAGGTCAGCGCCGCTATGTCGAGTCGTTGTCGGCCTATGCCCGTCAGTTCCTTGGCCAGATGGATAAGCCCGATGTCGATTTCATCGAGGGCCTGTCGCCCGCGATCTCCATTGATCAGAAGTCAGCGTCTCGCAATCCACGTTCCACGGTGGGCACAATCACCGAGGTCTACGACTACCTCCGCCTTCTCTATGCGCGTATCGGCGTTCCGCATTGCCCGGTCGATGGCTCGGTCATCAAACGTCAGACCCCGCAACAGATTGTTGATCGTGTTCTTGAACTTCCCGACGGGACCAAGTTCCAAGTCCTCGCTCCTGTTGTGCGTGGACGCAAGGGCAGCTACGACACGTTGTTGGCCGATTTGGCCTCACAGGGGTTTGCTCGAGCGATCATCGATGGGGAACTGCACGAACTGACCGAAAAGGTCGAGCTTGCTCGTTATGAGCAGCACACCATCCAGATCGTCGTTGACCGCCTCGTGAAGAAGGCGGGCATTGATCGCCGTCTCACCGACTCTCTCGAAACCGCGCTTCGAATTGCTGAAGGAGTTGCCGAGATTCAGATCGTAGGGCGTGGTGACGATTCCGGGTTGGACGATGAAGTGATGACGTTCTCTCAGCATCTCGGTTGCCCGACGTGCGGATTGAGTTATGAGGAATTAGCGCCGAGAAACTTTTCGTTCAACTCTCCGTATGGCGCATGTGAGCACTGTGACGGTCTTGGCACCAAGTTTGAAGTCGATGCAGAGCTCGTTATCCCGAATCCCGACCTCAGTGTTTCCGAAGGTGCGTTGGCGCCGTGGGCGAGCGCACGCACCCAGTATTTTGGGCGACTTCTTGAATCGGTCTGCGACATCTATGAGATCGACCCCGATGTTGCGTTCAACAACCTTCCCAAGAAGCAGCAGAAACTTTTGCTGCACGGAACGGGGGCCACTGGTCGGGTCCAGGTTCGCTACAAAAACCGTTATGGCCGTCAACGTTCCTATGACGCGAAGTTCGAAGGTCTCGTTCCGTGGTTGCAGCGCCGGCATTCCGATGCCGAAAGCGATGCGCAGCGTGAACAGGTCGAGGGCTACATGCGCGAGGTTCCGTGTCCCGACTGCGAGGGATCACGTCTTGCTCCGTTCAGCCTCGGCGTCACGATCGATGGTCATTCGATCGCCCAGATCTGTGGCATGTCGATTGGCGATGCCGCTGCGGCGCTCAACGGACTGAAACTTTCTGAGCGTGATCGCATGATCGCCGAGAGAGTAGTGAAAGAAGTCAACGCTCGGATGGGCTTCTTGCTTGACGTGGGTCTCGATTACCTCTCGCTGTCACGATCGGCAGCGACTCTTGCTGGCGGCGAAGCACAGCGCATTCGTCTTGCATCGCAGATTGGGTCTGGCCTGGTCGGCGTGCTTTATGTGCTCGACGAGCCATCGATCGGACTCCATCAGCGTGACAACAAGCGACTCATCGACACACTGATGCGTCTCCGTGAACTGGGTAACACCGTGCTTGTTGTCGAACATGACGAAGAGACCATCAAGGTCGCGGACTATGTCGTCGATATTGGTCCGGGTGCCGGCGAACATGGCGGCGACATCGTCTACGCGGGCCCAGTGAAGGGGCTTCTCAAATCAAAAGAATCCATAACGGGTCAGTATCTTTCCGGCCGGCGCTCGATCCCCGTGCCAGAACTACGGCGTTCTCCGGGGGCAGACCAACTCGTTGTTCGTGGCGCTCGCGAGCACAATCTTAAAAACGTTGACGTTGAGTTCCCGCTGCACACCTTTATCGCTGTCACCGGCGTCTCCGGTTCAGGGAAGTCGACATTGGTGAACGACATTCTGCATCGCGCCCTGATGCAGAAGGTCTACGGATCAAAGACTCCGCCAGGACTGCATAAGAGCGTCGAGGGTATGGAACTGGTCGACAAGGTCATCAATATCGATCAATCGCCAATTGGCCGCACGCCGCGTTCAAACCCAGCCACGTACATCGGCGTGTTCGACCACATTCGAAAACTATTTGCACAGACTCACGAGTCGAAAGTTCGGGGCTATTTGCCGGGGCGTTTTTCATTCAACGTCTCCGGTGGCCGATGCGAAGCGTGTTCCGGCGATGGAACCATCAAGATCGAAATGCATTTCCTTCCCGATGTGTACGTGCCGTGTGAGGTATGCAAGGGCGCTCGTTACAATCGAGACACGCTCGACATCACCTTCAAAGATCACAACATTTCCGACATCCTCGGTATGAGCTGTGAAGAGGGTGTGGTGTTCTTTGCGAATCAACCTGCGATCGCCCGTCACTTGCAAACGCTTGTTGATGTCGGTCTTGGGTATGTGCGTCTGGGCCAACCAGCCACGACGCTTTCTGGTGGTGAGGCGCAGCGAGTCAAGCTCGCCAGCGAACTCTCGAAGCGTTCAACGGGGCGCACCGTGTACATCCTCGATGAACCGACAACGGGCCTTCACTTCGAAGACATTCGCAAACTGCTCACCGTGCTTTCCCGCCTTGTCGATCAGGGAAACACCGTGCTTGTCATCGAGCACAATCTCGATGTCATCAAGACCGCCGATTGGTTGATCGATCTGGGTCCTGAGGGCGGTAGCGGCGGCGGATCCGTGCTCGTTGAGGGCACTCCTGAAAAGGTCGCGGCCACGAAGAAGAGCTACACCGGGCAATTTCTGCGTCCGCTGCTCGGCCTCGAGTAGCTCAGGTGATCTGCAGCATGCGATCGAGCGCAACCTTCGCCCACTGAGTCGTGTCGGGGTCGACCATTATGCGGTTGACAACTTTGCCGGCGACAAGATTCTCAAGGACCCAGCACAAATGCGGCCCATCGATGCGGAACATCGTTGAGCAAGGGCACACGAGTGGATCAAGAGACACCACGGTCTTGTCGGGTGTTTCGTTATTCAGTCGGTTGGTGAGGTGGATTTCAGTGCCAATGCCGATGACAGCGCCAACGGGTGCGTTCTCAACGGCACGGATGATGAAATCGGTGGAACCGACCTGGTCGGCTAACTCGCAAACATCGTGAGCGCACTCGGGATGCACGACGACGATGCCCTCGGGATTCGCTTCGCGGAATGCTGCGATGTGTTCGGGGCGGAACCGCTGATGAACGGAGCAATGTCCCTTCCAAAGAAGGAAAGTGGAATCTTTCACTTCGGCTTCGGTCAGGCCGCCGTGCTCGCGGCGAGGATCCCAGACCCGCATGTCGTCGAGGGAGTATCCGAGATCGACGGCGGTATTGCGGCCCAAATGCTGATCGGGGAAGAAAAGAACCTGTTCGCCGCCAGCTCCGTTCTCAGAACGGTTGCCGAGAGAGAGCGCCCATTCGAGAACGGCGCGCGCGTTGGATGACGTGCACACCGAACCGCCATGCTCGCCCACGAACGCCTTGAGTGCAGCCGAGGAGTTCATGTACGTAATTGGGATGACCTTCGAGATGTCTGTGGTCGCCGCAAGGGTCTCCCATGCTTCGGTGACTTCTTCAAGATCGGCCATATCGGCCATCGAACAGCCAGCATTGAGGTCGGGGAGGATCACGGCTTGATGGTCGCCGGTGAGGATGTCGGCGGACTCGGCCATGAAGTGGACGCCACAGAAAACGATGTACTCGGCCTGTGGTTGCTCTTGAGCGAGCACCGAGAGTCGAAACGAGTCACCACGGGCATCGGCCCATTCCATGACTTCGTCTCGTTGGTAGTGGTGGCCGAGGATGAATAGACGGTCACCGAGCGTGGCTTTCGCCGCAGCGATTCGATCCGCGAGTTCGGCGGGTGTGGCGTCTGTGTATCGGTCACCGAGCGGTAGTTGGAGGCGAAGCATGTTGTGGTGCACTCCCTGAAAGGACGGGGAGATCCGATAAGTAGCCGGTGGGGGCAGCCTGGTCGCCACGCCACGGGGATGTCGGCCTCGGGTCTCATTCGTTCGCCGGATACCAGGCCGGCTTCAACAGTGTAGGCACTGGGCGGCTTGTTTGCCTCCGATGACCCATACGATGACCCCAATGGTGCAGCGACCGCCGGCCGGCACGATTCCCGACGAGCCCGGCTCGTATCAGTTCAAAGACGTCAACGGCCGCGTCATCTATGTGGGTAAGGCCAAAAGTCTTCGCTCGCGTCTGTCGAACTATTTCCAAGATCCGATCAACCTGGCTCCCCGTACCGCTCAGATGGTGGCCACGGCAGAAACTGTGGAGTGGATTCAGGTTCGCAACGAGCTCGAAGCGCTCATGCTCGAGTACAGCCTGATCAAGCAGCATGAGCCACGGTTCAACATTGACCTTCGTGACGACAAGAGTTACCCGTTCCTCGCGGTCACAGTCGATGATGACTGGCCGCGTGCCACGGTGATGCGGGGCGATAAGCGAAAGGGAACTCGATACTTCGGGCCCTACGCCGCGGCTTGGGCGATTCGTGAGACCCTTGATCAATTGCTTCGCACGTTTCCTGTTCGGACTTGTTCCGACACGAAGTTGTCCCGACATACGAAAATCGGGCGGCCGTGTTTGTTGTTTCACATTGAAAAGTGCAGTGGTCCTTGTGTGGGGGAGATCACGACTGAGAAGTATGACGAACTCGTTCGTGATCTCATCCGTTTTCTCGACGGCGATACCGATGAAGTGATTTCTCGATTGGAAATCGAGATGCAGTCGGCGAGCGATGAACTTGAGTTTGAACGCGCTGCCCGACTTCGCGATCGCCTCGGCGCTGTTCGTAAAGTTGTTGAGCGGCAACAGATGGTTTTGGAGAAAGACGAAGACCTCGATGTCGTTGGATTGGCGGGCGATGAACTCGAAGCATCGGTTCAGGTGTTTTTTGTTCGCCGCGGTCGTGTGGTGGGTCGCAAGGGGTACGTGCTCGACCGCAAAGAAGATCTTTCGGACCAAGAACTCATTGATTGCATCCTCGAACGGCTCTATGGCGATCCACCTCCGCTTGGCGTCCCCAAAGAAGTGCTTGTTCCCTTCGAGAGCGCGAATCCGAGTCTCTATGAAGAGTTCTTAAGTGCACAGCGCGGTTCGAAAGTCACTGTGCGCATCCCTCATCGCGGCGACAAGCGCGAGCTAATGGAAACAGTCACGCGTAATGCCACCGAGGAGTTCTCGCGACACCGTTTGAAACGCGCCGCTGATCACAACAGCCGAGCGCGTGCATTGAATGATCTGCAGCAACACCTGGGTCTCCCTGAAGCTCCGCTTCGTATCGAGTGCTACGACATGAGCCATATCCAGGGAAGCGACTACGTCGGTTCAATGGTGGTCATGGAAGACGGTCTGCCGAACAAGCGCGAATACCGTCGCTTCAAGATCAAAAGTGATCAAGGCAATGATGATTTCGCAGCAATGGAAGAGGTCCTGACTCGTCGCCTGACTGCATATGTCGAAGAGCGAGGAAAGCCTGTCGCCGAGCGATCGGGGAAGTTTGCCTATCCGCCGCAATTGCTTTTGGTTGACGGTGGCAAAGGTCAACTAAGTGTCGCCGTGAAGGTCCTCGAAGCGCTCGGCCTTGACGAAGAGATACCGGTGGCATCGCTGGCGAAGCGTTTCGAGGAGGTGTATCTGCCTCACCGCTCGGAACCAGTCGAAGTGCCTCGGGGGAGCGAAGCGCTCTATCTGCTGCAACGCATCCGTGATGAGGCTCACCGATTCGCGGTGTCGTTTCATCGAGAACTACGAGGGAAGCGCATGACGACCTCAGTGCTCGATGGGATTCCAGGTTTGGGCGAAGCTCGGCGCAGTCGCTTGGTGAAGGAACTCGGCGGGGTCACCGCAGTCAAGAAAGCGACGCTCGAGGAACTGCAGGCGATCTCTTGGCTTCCCGATTCGGTTGCGCAGGCAGTTTGGGACAAGATCCATAGTCCGTCTCGTCGAGATCTGCGCTGAATCGGAGTTGTTGTGTCTGAACCTGATGCCAATGCCCAACTGTGGGAGGCGCACGCCGACTGGTGGCAGCGCGAGTTCACCGACGGCGTCGATCCTGAATACACCGAGCAAATCATTCCTCTGATTCTTGAGTGGACCGCAGGTTTCGAACGTGTGCTTGAAGTGGGCACCGGTGAAGGTCAGGTTGCGCGTGCAATCGCCTCGACTCACGGTGCAACCGTGATCGGAATCGATCCGACCGTGAATCAAATCGACGAAGCGATTCGTCGCGGTGGTGGGCCCGAGTACCAACTCGCTGGAGCGGAATCCCTGCCGTTCGATGACGCGTCATTCGATGCTGTCGTGTGTTGTCTCGTGTTCGAACACATCGACGCGGTTGATGAGGCACTTTCGGAAGTTGCCCGTGTTCTGCGTCCGGGTGGCCGGTTTGTTTTCTGTCTCAACCATCCGCTGTTGCAAACCCCTGGATCTGGATGGATCGATGATCAGATCCTTGACCCGCCCGAGCAGTACTGGCGCATCGGTCCGTACCTCACCGAACAGGCGACGATCGAGGAGGTCGAAAAGAATGTGTTCATCCGATTCGTTCATCGTCCACTGAGTCGGTACATCAACGCCATGGCCGATTCGGGGCTGGCGCTTGAACGAATGATCGAGCCGGCGCCTCCGCAAGGATTCATTGATCGCGCTCCGGAATACACCGAAGTAACGACGATTCCTCGTTTACTCACACTCGTAGCGCGCCGGTCATAACGACCGAATCGCAGATGGTTACGGGCGCCGTCCCATCAGATCAAGCAGTGCAGTTTGAGCATCGACGTTGTCGTCAAGCGTTTCGCTCGGACCTTCGCCAAACATTCCAACCTGTCCGATAAACGGACGCATCGGTTCGATGTTGGTCGCAACGACGGCGACAACTTCGGGGTCGAGGGTTTCGTCGGCGCCAATCGCTCGAGCCAGATCCCATGAATGCACGAGCAGGTCACCAACTCGGAAACCGAGTAGTTGCGAACCAGGCATGTCCATCGCTGGATGTTGAACGGTGAGTTCAAGGGCGGCGGGATCAGCGAATGCTGCCGCCTGCGCTCGCATGGAATCTTGGACAGCCGCCAAAGGATTGTTGCCGGCGACTGCTGTGGTCAGAAGAGCGATTGCGTCTTCACGAGTCGCGCCGCCGATGAGTGCTGCGGCCATCGCGTTTCCGCCTACGACATGGTCGAGAAGCTGTTGGACGGTCCAGTCGCCGCATGGGGTGGGCTTGGCCAAGTCCCCGGACGTGACGAGAGCGGTAACCGCTTCGAAATGAGCGGCAGCGATGGGGAGAGCGGCGATGTTGTCCATGGTCTGAGGTTAGAGGCACCACGGCTAGCGTTTCCTAGGTGAGCGACTTCGTGGTGATCACGGGCTTGTCGGGTGCGGGACGCTCTCAAGCCGCGGACGTCCTTGAGGACCTCGGTTGGTACATCATCGATAATCTTCCACCGGCGCTCATCGGCAGTGTGGCTGATTTCGCCGATGCTCCGGATGCAACGATCACCAATGTCGTGCTTGTTGTCGGAACTGGTCCCTACCACTCAGAAGCGTTACCGGCCCTCGATGCATTGCGCCGTCAGGGCAACCGATTGCGGATCGTTTTTCTCGAGGCAGCAACCGATGAACTTGTGCGGCGCTACGAAAGCACTCGTCGCCGCCATCCACTCGGGGCGGAAGACCGGACGCTGGGTGAATCGATCGAAGAAGAACGCCGAGTCCTGCAATCGGTCAAAGCCGAGGCCGACGTTGTCATCGACACCACCGAACTCAATGTCCATCAATTGCGTGCCCGGATGCTCGACCTCTTTGCCGCCGATGCCCCAGCAGGCGGTATGCAAACGACAGTGCTCTCGTTTGGATATAAACACGGCCTTCCCCTCGACACCGATCTCGTGATCGATTGCCGATTTCTGCCGAACCCACATTGGGTGGAAAGCCTGCGACCGCAAACAGGCCTGGATGAACCCGTCCGCGATTACGTGCTGGCTCAGCCGCTCACATCCGAGTTTCTAGGGCAGATCAATGGGCTTCTGGCCACGTTGCTGCCCGCCTACATTGCCGAGGGAAAGAGCTATCTGACGGTGGCGTTTGGCTGCACCGGGGGTCGCCATCGGTCGGTGGCCATTGCTGAAGCCGTTGCCGAAGCCCTTCGTGATGAGGGATTCCCTTTGCGGGTCACCCATCGCGATCTCGACCGCTGACATCATCGCGGGCGCAATCGGCTGGCAGGACCGTCAGGAATCGATCCGGCCAACAGCATGCGCTGTCTGGCGTAACGTCACACCATCTCAACACGTCGCCGTCGACTATCGACGGCATATCTAGGAGGCAGTGCCCACAATGACAATCCGTGTCGGCATCAATGGCTTCGGTCGCATCGGCCGCAACTTCTTCCGGGCGGTGAGGCAGTCCGGCGCTGATATCGAGATCGTTGCCGCCAACGATTTGGGTTCGGTGCCGGCTATGGCGCATCTGCTCAAATACGACACGGTCATGGGTCGCCTCGACGCAACTGTTGAAGCAACCGAAGACGGAATCCTTGTCGACGGCAAACTCCTGAAGATCACTGCCATTCGCGATCCCAAGGATCTTCCCTGGAAGGAACTCGGCGTTGACATCGTTGTCGAGTCAACGGGCTTCTTCACCGACCGCGACAAGGCCGCGGCTCATCTTGAAGCTGGCGCTCCGTACGTCATCATTTCGGCTCCAGCCACAAACGCCGATGCAACCTTCGTTGTTGGCGTGAATGACGACACCTTTGATCCCGCAAAGCACAAGGTTGTGTCGAACGCTTCATGCACGACGAACTGTTTCGTTCCGATGATCAAGGTTCTCGACGATGCCTTCGGCGTCGAAAAGGGCCTCATGACGACGGTTCATGCCTACACCGGCGATCAGAACCTCGTTGATGGTCCACATACCGACATGCGTCGTGCCCGTGCGTCAGCCGCCAACATCACGCCTTCGTCGACGGGCGCCGCACGCGCTACCGGACTCGTGCTCGAAGCAATGAAGGGCAAGCTTGACGGTACCGCCCTTCGAGTGCCGGTCCCGGACGGTTCGATCACCGACTTTGTTGGTGTCCTCAAGCGTGACGTCACCGTCGATGAAATCAATGCAGCGTTCAAGGCCGCAGCAACAAGTGGCCCGCTTTCGAAGGTTCTCGTCTTCACCGACGAAGAAATTGTTTCTTCCGACATCGTCGGTCAGCCGGCATCGTGCACCTACGACTCGAAACTCACCATGGCGATGGGCAACCTCGTCAAGATTCTCGGTTGGTACGACAACGAGTGGGGTTACTCCAACCGCCTGGTCGACCTCGTGCAGGTCATGGCCCGCGCGGCGAAGTAGTACCGCCCGATGAGCGTTCCCTCGCTGGAGGACCTCGGCGACGTCAGTGGTCGCCGAGTCCTTCTTCGCGCCGACTTCAACGTGCCGATCGCCAACGGCGAGATCGTCGACGACTTTCGTATTCGTGCGGCGCTCCCGACGATTGACTACCTGACGTCGCGTGGTGCAACGGTCACGGCGTGCACACATCTCGGCCGTCCAAAGGGTGCTCCCGATCCGAAATATTCGGTGGAACCCGTTCGTCGCCGCCTGGCCGAATTGGCACCAGGGGTTGAACTTCTCGACAACCTTCGGTTCGATCCGGGCGAAACCTCGAATGATCCGGCCTTCGTTCAGAAACTGATCGACGGTCAGGATCTCTACGTCAACGATGCATTCGGCGCATCACACCGCGCTCATGCCTCGATCGTTGGTCCTCCGAAGTTTCTTCCTTCGGCTGCGGGTCGCCTTCTCCAGCGCGAAGTCGAAGTGCTACTCCCGCTGCGGTCTGAGCCGAGGCGTCCGTTTGTCGTCATCCTCGGAGGATCGAAGGTGTCAGACAAACTCGGGGTCATTGACGCCCTTTCAACTGTTGCCGACGCACTCATTATCGGCGGCGGAATGTGTTTCACATTTCTTGCTGCCCAGGGTCATCAGGTTGGAGATTCATTGCTTGAGGTCGACCAGATCGAGACCTGCAAGCGATTCCTTGATTCAGACGTCACCATCCATATTCCGCACGATGTGACCGCGCTAAGCCCCGGAGGCGAAATCATGAACCCCGAAGCCGGGGGAGAGGTTCGCCAACTCGGTGCCGATATTCCCGATGGTTGGAAGGGTCTCGACATTGGACCGGGCACCGCATCGGAATTCGCTGACATCATCGCTGAAGCAAAAACGATCTTCTGGAATGGCCCGATGGGTGTGTTCGAAGATCCCCGCTTTGCCGCCGGAACACGCGTGATTGCCGAAGCTATGGCAGAGGCACGAGGCTTTACCGTTGTCGGTGGTGGCGATTCCGCAGCGGCACTCGACGCATTCGGACTTGCCAACGAGGTAGATCACGTTTCAACCGGTGGGGGTGCATCGCTCGAGTTACTTGAGAACGGTGATCTTCCCGGACTCGAAGCATTACGAGGAGCAACAAATGGCTGACCGCAAACCCCTCATCTCCGGTAACTGGAAGATGAACCTCAATCACTTCGAGGCCACAGCAACTCTCGACAAACTTCGGTATCTACTTTCAAAGGATGACTACGAAGTTGTCGATGTTTCGGTGCATCCGCCATTCACCGATATCCGCACAGTGCAAACCTTCCTTGAAAGCGAAAAGGTACCGATCGCTGTCGGCGCACAGAACTGCCATTGGGAAGCTAGCGGCGCGTACACCGGCGAAATTGCGCCAGGAATGCTGTTCAAACTCAACGTGTCATTTGTGATCGTGGGGCATAGCGAGCGTCGCGAGTTGTTCGGCGATGACGACATCGTTGTGGCCCAAAAGGTCAAAGCCGTCTTTGAAAACGGGATGACTCCAATCTTGTGTTGTGGCGAGACGCTTGAAGAGCGTGAAGGCGAAGCCACCCGCGGCAAAGTCACCGGACAGATTCAGGCTGGCATCGAGGCTCTGAAGCCAGAGCAGGTGGCCTCGATGGTCCTTGCTTACGAACCCATCTGGGCTATCGGTACAGGTCGCACTGCAAGTGCTGAAGATGCACAGCAGGTGTGTGCCTGGATCCGGGCCAAAGTCAAGGACATGAAGGGTGCCGACGCAGCCAAGGCCGTTCGCATTCAATACGGCGGTTCGGTGAAGGCCGGCAATGCCGCTGAACTCATGAGTCAACCCGATATCGACGGTGCACTCGTCGGCGGAGCAGCGCTTGATCCCGAGGAATTCGCCCGAATCGTCCAATTCCGGCTCTCCTGATAACGTCCCGAATCGTGTTGATCGCTGTTCTCATCATTCAGGTGCTCTCTGCACTGACGCTCATCTTCCTCGTGCTGCTTCACAGCGGTCGGGGTGGCGGCCTTTCCGATATGTTCGGCGGCGGTCTTGGCGCGTCAGCGGCAGGTTCAACAGTGGTTGAGAAGAATCTCGATCGACTGACGGTGGTTGCTGCGGTGATCTTTATTTTCGCTTCGGTCGCACTCGCACTTCTGCTCGACAAGTAGGTCGATATGGGTCGCAATGACCCGCCGGCCCTTTCGCTGCGCGATGTCACACTGATTCGTGAAGGTCGCCCAATTCTCGATCATGTGTCGTGGGAAGTTGCCGCACAGGAGCGCTGGGTTGTTCTTGGCCGTAATGGGTCGGGAAAGTCCTCGCTGATGAAGATCGCATCGCTCTATCTGCATCCGTCATCGGGTGATGTCGAGGTTCTTGGGGAAAAACTCGGACGCACCGACGTTCGCTCGCTTCGCAAACGTATTGGTCTGGCGAGCACGGGAATGGCCGACCAGCTTCGGTCGGATCTGACTTCTTCGGATGTCGTGATGACGGCCAAGAACGCAGCGTTAGAACCGTGGTGGCATACCTATGACGAGAACGATCGTCAGCGCGCTCGAGACTGTCTCGAACGGATGGAAATAGGCCGACTCGCAGAACGTAGTTTTGCCACTCTTTCTTCGGGTGAGCGTCAGCGCGTGCTCTTGGCTCGCACATTGATGCCTGAGCCAGGTTTGCTACTGCTCGATGAACCCACGGCGGGCCTTGATCTCGCTGGGCGTGAAGATCTTGTGCGTGGTCTCGGTGTGTTGGTATCGGGGCAAGACACCCCGGCGACAGTGCTTGTGACACATCATGTCGAGGAAATACCGAAGGGGTTTACCAACGTCCTGTTGCTTCGCGAAGGCAAGGTTCTCGCCGCTGGCCCACTGGACGAGATTCTCACTGAATCAAACCTTTCCGAGTGCTTTGAAATGAAACTTGGGCTTGAATATCGACATGGCCGATGGTGGGCGTGGGGCACGGGAACGTGAATAACGCACTGGGCCTCATTGCGGTTGCGGTCTTGATCATCGCTAACGGTTTCTTTGTCGCTGCCGAGTTTGCGCTTGTCGCGGTTGATCGGGCCAAAGTTGAAAATGATGCCGATTCAGGCCGCCGTCGCGCGCTACTCGCCAAGGGTCTATTGCGGCACTTGTCGTTTCACCTGTCGGGAGCCCAACTCGGCATCACTGTCACATCGCTCTTGATCGGTCTTCTCGCTGAGCCTGCAATAGCGGAGTTACTGCATCCCCTTCTTGAACCGGTTCTTGGAACCGCAGCCGTGACCGGAGTTTCGCTGGCAATTGCCATTTTCATAGCGACGGTTGTGCAAATGGTGGTGGGAGAGTTGGTGCCGAAAGGATTAGCACTCGCGCGACCAGAACAGACCGTCTACGTCCTTGGTCCGCTTGTCCGAGTGTACGGAATCGTCTTTGGTGGTCTGATCAGAATCCTCAACGGGGCAGCGAATCGAACTGTTCGATTGCTAGGAGTCGAGCCGACTGAGGAACTTTCGCATGTGCGCACTCTTTCGGAGATGCAGATCTTGGTGAGCGCATCGACTCGCGGGGGGTCACTCGACGATTCGGCATCGGGGCTGCTCACCCGGTCTATTCGCTTCGAACGTAAGAGCGCTGAAGATGTTCTGGTTCCGCGTACTGCGGTGACAGCACTTCGAAGTACCGACACTGTCGACGCGTTGGTCGAAGCATCGGTTCGCACCGGTCATTCGCGTTTTCTTGTCTACCAAACCGACATCGACGACATTCTGGGCACAGTGCACGTGCGGTCAGTTCACGGCGTTCCACGCGAGCAGCGGGCGACCACGCCTGTCTCCACGCTTGTCCGCGCGGTGCTCGCTATTCCGGAAAGCCGAGATCTTGCTGATGTTCTGATTGATTTGCGACGCGCGAACTCTCATCTTGCGGTTGTCGTTGATGAATACGGGGGAACTGCGGGGATCATCACTCTCGAAGACATTCTCGAAGAGATTGTGGGCGAGATTGGCGATGAACATGATCGCCGGATGCCAGCGATGACGATCCCAGGTCGCCGAGACGAGTGGTCACTTCCGGGCGGACTTCATCCCGATGAGGTCGCTGATCAAATTGGTTGCGTTCTCCCCGAAGGGGAATATGAAACGTTTGCGGGCTTTCTCCTCGATCAACTCGGACACCTGCCAGTCTCGGGTGAAGTCGTTGTGTGGGGAGAGTGGTCCTTCGAGATCGCCGAAATGGACCGTCGCCGAATTGCTCAGGTGACGGTGCGAACAACCGCGTCGGAACGAGACAAGCAAACTTCGCACAGCGCAACGCCAGTCGACGAGACGGGGGCCTGATATGTGGCCATTCCTTGTCATTGTCGTTCTTCTCGCGATCAACGGTTTTTTTGTTGCTCTCGAATTCGCTTTGGTGGGCTCACGTCGGAGTCGCCTTGAGCCTCTCGCTGAGAGCGGCGATCGTTCGGCGATTCGTGCGTTGGCAGCGATGAAGGAGTTGAGCATCCAACTCGCGGGGGCTCAACTCGGAATCACCGTGGCCTCGCTGGTGCTTGGGCTAGTCGGAGAACCTGCAGTTGCCCACCTTCTCGTGAGCCTCGCTCAACATGTGTCATGGATTCCTCACACATGGATTCATCCGATAGCTGCAGTGCTGGGGCTCCTCATCATCGTTTTCGCCCACATGGTGCTTGGTGAAATGGTGCCGAAGAATCTGACGCTGACGCACCCCGAATCGGTTCTCAAAATTGTGAGTCGGCCGAATCGGCTGTACCTGCTTGTTGCGCGTCCCCTCGTCATCATCCTGAACTGGATGGGCAACCTCGGGGTTCGCCTTTGCGGCGTCGAACCTCGCGATGAGCTTTCGGAATCTCACACTGCAGAAGAACTTGCGGTGTTGGTCTCGGTTTCGAAAGAGGAAGGCGCGATCACAGATTTCTCGGCCGAGTTGCTTGCCGGTGTCCTGGAATTTGCGGGGCGCACTGTGGCTTCGGTGATGGTTGATCGTCCGAATGTGGCTGCTGTCTCGATCGGAGCCACTCCGCGCGAACTCGAAGAAGCAGTGCGAACCCTCGGGCACACGCGACTGCTGGTCGTAGGCGATGGTGGAATCGATGATCCCCGAGGATTCATCCACGCCAAAGATTTATTGTCAGTTTCTGAGATGGACCTCGACGAAACTTTTTCCCCACTGATGATGCGCCGAGCTCTTAGGGTGCCGCGTGAACAGCACTTGAAAGAACTTTTGCTCGATATGAGGACTTCGCGAGTCCATTTCGCTCTCGTCGCAAATGATGATGAATCGACCGCGGGGATTGTGACTCTCGACGACATTCTCGAAGAACTCGTCGGGGACGTCGCAGATGAACTTGAACCCAGGGATTCTCCGACTGCCGAGTAACTGTCAGGCTCCGGTGGAGTGATAGCCGCCGTCAACGTGCACGACTTCGCCCGTGGTCTGCGGAAACCAATCCGAAAGTAAGGCAACGCAGGCTTTTGCTACAGCACTTGAGTCTCGAACGTCCCAGCCCAGCGGTGCACGTTCATCCCAGACGTCTTCAAAGTTCGAAAAGCCAGGAATTGATCGTGCAGCGATGGTTTTGATTGGTCCAGCAGCAACAAGGTTGACGCGGATTTGTTGTGGGCCCAGATAGCGAGCGAGATAGCGGGAGGTCGACTCAAGAGCGGACTTGGCCACGCCCATCCAGTCGTAGGAAGGCCATGTCACGGTGTTGTCAAAATCGAGGCCGACAATCGATCCGCCTTCAGTCATGAGTGGCGCAACGACGTCGGCAAGGGCCTTAAGCGAATATGCGGAGATATTCATCGCCACAGACACATCTTCCCAAGTGGCATCCATGAACGTTCCGCCGAGACAAACCGGGGGGGCAAACCCGATCGAGTGAAGAGCCCCATCGACTCGGCCCCACTTCTTTGTCAGATGTTCGCGAGCGGCATCAAGATGCTCGGGCACGGAAACGTCGAGTTCGATGACCTCAGGTTCGACATCAAACTTCTTCGCTGCCTTGAGTGTGTGCTTCATTGCGTTTCCGAGTCCGGTGAGGACGATCTCTGCGCCTTCCTGCTGGGCGAGACGGGCAACGCCAAAACCAAGCGAGGAGTCATTGAGCACTCCGGTCATCAACAGTCGCTTGCCTTCAAGCAATCCCATGGGTCCTCCGATCGCGGGTAACGGAGAGACGTTACGTTGCCAAACCCGACTTTCGGGGGAACAGCACCGACAAGGCACGATCGTCCGCTACCGTTCGCTAAATGTTGATCGGAATCGTGGGCGCCACTGGCCCAGCTGGAAGTGCGCTCGGGATCAGGCTGGCTTCGGCGGGTCACAAGGTCATCCTGGGCTCCCGAAGTGCAGAACGGGCAGCCGAGGTCGTCAGTTCGATCAAAGCGGACTGGCCTGACCACAACCTGGAAATCAGTGCTTCCGACAATGCCGGAGCTGCTGCTGCAGAACTCATTGTCATCGCAACACCGTGGGATGCCGCTTGGACAACCGCGAAATCGGTAAGCGAATCGCTCGATGGCAAGGTCGTGATTTGCATGGCCAATGCCCTGATTCGTGTAGGCCATGAATTCCAACCGCTCGTGCCGCCCCGCGGATCAGTAGCCGCCAGCGTCCAAGCCGCTGTGCCTCGTTCTCTCGTCGTGGGTGCGCTTCATCATGTGCCGGCCAAAGAACTTGCCGACCTCAATCACCCGATTGAGAGTGATGTTCTGGTCTGTTCAGACCATCCGGCAGCGAAGAAAATCTCAATGGACCTGATTAACGAAATGCCAGACATGCGGGCACTCGACGCTGGCGACCTCACCCAGGCCGCGCCAATCGAGGCGTTTACTGCAGTGCTCCTTGAACTCAACCTCAAGTACAAAACCCGCGTTGCGGTGAAGTTCACCGGAATCGATCCCGAAAAACTGCGATGACAAGGCCAGCCCCGACCGGCCCGATGCGCCTCTACGACACTGCTCGTCGTGAAGTTGTTGCATTTGAGCCCGGCCCAGTAGTGCTCATGTACACCTGCGGTATCACTCCGTACGATGCGACGCATCTCGGACATGCCGCGACTTATGTCACCTACGACGTTCTTCAAAGGCGATTACGAGATCTTGGCCACGAGACGCGTTGTGTTCGTAACGTCACCGACGTCGACGACGACCTGTTGCGAAAAGCTCGGGAACTCGGTGTTCACTACCTAGACCTCGCCGCTGCCGAGACGGCTCGTTTCGATGCCGACATGGAAGCACTCAACGTTGTCGAATGCTGGAGCGAGCCGCGCGCAACGAGCGCTATCGCTGACATTCGTGGTTTCATCGGAATGGTGCTCGACCAAGGTCACGCCTACGAGAGCGGCGGCTCGGTGTATTTCGATGTGAGTTCGTTCGAGCGATTCGGACAGGTATCGCACTACACCCGCGAGCAAATGATCGACCTCGCTCGCCAGCACGGTGGCAATCCCGATGATCCCAATAAGCGTGATCCCCTCGACTTCGTTTTGTGGCAGCCATCGGCACCCGACGAGCCAAGTTGGGAATCGCTCTGGGGCCCTGGCCGCCCTGGTTGGCACATCGAGTGTTCTGCTCTCGCCTTGCGTGAACTCGACACCACGATCGACCTGCACGGTGGTGGTTCCGATCTGATTTTCCCGCATCACGAATGCGAAGCCGCACAAAGTGAGGCGGCAACAGGTCAGCCGTTCGTGCGGCACTGGATGCATCAAGCCATGGTTCGCATGGACGGCGAGAAAATGTCGAAGTCTCTTGGCAATCTCGTTTTCATCAGTGAATTGCGAAAGACCTGGGATGTCCGGGCAATCCGTCTCGCCATCGTTTCTCATCACTACCGTGACTCATGGGAATGGGACGACGAAATCATGCCGATTGCTGCAGCACGATTTGAACGTTGGCTCGCTGCAACGATTGCGCCCGGTGCAGTCGATAGTCAGGCAGCCCTTGACGAGGTCCGCGTGCGGCTCGATGACGATCTCGATACCCCAGGTGCAGTCGCAGCGATTGATCGCGCGGTCGAGCGGGGCGAAGGTGTTGTATCGGCAGCGGAGTTGCTTGGCGTCTTCCTCGTAGGTGACCCTCAGCGCTGAAGTTCTCACCACTTCCTGTCTTACGGACGGGCTCGGGTACGCTCGCCGTCATGTCTGACGAGATCACGATCACCCTTCCCGATGGCTCCGAGCGTTCTGTTCCCGCCGGCACCACCGTGGCTGGGCTGGCTTCCTCGATCGGTTCACGCCTAGCCAAAGCCGCAGTTATCGGATCCGTGAACGGAACCGAGCGCGATCTCGTATGGCCGCTCGAGGGCGGTGACGAGGTTTCAATCATTACCGAGACCGATGAGCGTGGTCTCTTCACGATCCGTCACTCGACGGCGCATGTTCTCGCCCAAGCCGTCCTCGATCTCTTTCCCGGAGCGACCTTCGCTATCGGTCCGCCGATCGAGAACGGGTTCTATTACGACTTCGAACTTCCCGATGGCGGGACATTTACCCCCGACGATCTCGATCGTCTCGACGCTCGGATGCGCGAGATCATTAAAGAGAAGCAGCCGTTCATTCGCGATGAAATCGCTGAAGATGCTGCGCTTGAGCTTTTCAGTGGACACAAATACAAGTGCGAGATCATTCGGGGTGCAGCCGAAGACCCGATGTCAGCGACTGAGACTGGTCTTGTCCGCACCTACGAAAATCCTCCTCGGTTCATTGACCTTTGTCGCGGTCCGCATGTCCCAGACACCGGTCGTCTCGGTCACTTCAAACTCATGCGAGTTGCTGGCGCGTACTGGCGCGGCGACGAGCGCAACCCCATGCTTCAGCGCATTTACGGAACTGCCTGGGCATCGAAAAAGGATCTCGAGGCGTACCTCGTTCGTCTTGAAGAAGCGGCGGAACGCGATCATCGAAAACTTGCGACAGAACTCGATCTTCTGAGTTTCCCGTCAGAACTTGGCGGCGGACTTGCGGTGTGGCATCCGAAGGGTGCGATCATTCGCAAACTCATGGAGGACTACAGCCGTGACCGCCACGAGAAGGGGGACTACCAATTCGTTGTAACTCCTCATCTCGCCAATGCCAATCTGTTTGAAACCTCCGGGCACCTCGATTTCTACAAGGACGGGATGTACCCGCCCATGGAGATGGACAACGGTTCGTACTACCCGAAGCCTATGAACTGCCCGATGCATTGTCTGATCTATCGCAGTCGCCAGCGCAGCTACCGCGAACTTCCGCTTCGCCTTTTCGAACTTGGCACCGTGTATCGGTACGAACGGGCGGGGACGCTTCATGGACTCATGCGAATCCGCGGCTTCACCCAAGACGACAGTCATATCTATTGCACCGAAGAAGAGTTGCAGGACGAAATCGCATCTCTTCTTGATTTCGTCATGAGTGTCTTGCGCGCATTTGGCTTCACCGAGTTCACCGCCAACCTCAGCACGAAAGATCCCGACAAGCACGTTGGCGGCGAAGAAATCTGGGACAAAGCGACCAACGCTCTTCGGGGCGCCCTCGAGAAATATGGCCTCGAGTACGCGGTCAAAGAAGGCGATGCTGCGTTCTATGGCCCGAAGATCGATATCGATATCAAAGACGCAATCGGACGTACTTGGCAGTTGAGCACTATCCAGTGTGACTTCAACCTTCCCGAACGCTTCGACCTTGAATACGTTGCGGCCGATGGCTCGCGGAAACGTCCGATCATGTTGCATCGAGCATTGTTCGGTTCGATCGAGCGTTTCTTTGGTGTGCTTCTCGAGCATTATGCCGGAGCATTTCCGGCGTGGTTGGCGCCGGTGCAGGTTCGCATCCTTCCGGTTCGCGACGATCACGATGCTCATGCACGGCTGCTGGTTGCCAGTCTCCGGGCACGTGGCTACCGCGCCGACATGGTCGAGGCCGATGAGCCGCTCGGTGGTCGTATCCGCAAGGCGAAGCTCGAGAAACTGCCGTATGTCCTCGTTATCGGCGACGACGACGTCGCTCACGCAACCGTTGGTGTGAATCCGCGTGGGGGAGAGGTCGAACGAAATGTTTCGTTCGAAGCATTTGTGGAACACCTTGCCGCCGATGTCGCCGGGCATTCCTGATTCATGTCCGAATCACCGCGTCTTGACCATCTGTGGGCCGGTTGGCGACTTTCGTACATCACAGCAGTGACGCAACCGGAAGATACCTCGTTAGATCCGGATGAAAATGGATCGCTCTTTGAGCGGGTGTTGGCACTCTCCGATGACGAGGGAATGATCGTGTTTCGCGGAGCGACGTGTTCGGTTCTGTTGAACGCGTACCCGTATACAAGTGGTCACCTTCTTGTGGTTCCCAATCGAGCGGTTGCTGACCTTGAAGATCTCGCTGATGAAGAACTTGAAGAGATGTCACGTCTCTCCCGTGATGCCGTTGTTGCTCTCAAGGGTGCCTATCGATGCGATGGCGTGAACGTTGGACTGAACCTTGGTCGAGCCGCTGGAGCGGGAGTTCCGGATCACCTTCATACTCATGTGCTTCCGCGTTGGGATGCAGATAGCAATTTCATGACCGCGGTGGCGTTGGCGCGAGTCCTTCCGGAACCGCTTGATGCAACGCTTGAGAAGATTCGAACTTCCTGGCCTCGTTGAGTGATTGATTCACGGTGGCATCTGTCACTTTGATGGGCAAATGTTCTGACTAACGGGGAAACAGCCCAGAGTTGCTGCAACACTCAATGAACTCGTGGACGCGGTCTCTCCGAAGTCCTGAGTTTGGAAGTTCTCAGCAAGCCACCCCCCCCAATGGAGACAGTATGACCCCCCGTTCGTTTTCTCGTCCGCTCGTTTTTGCAGCGGCAACTCTTTTCGCGTGCACCGCCGTTTTCGCCTCGGCGTGTTCAAGCTCTGGTTCTTCGTCTTCATCAGTCAAACAAAGTGGCGTGGTTGTGAGTAACGCCTCGGCCACCGAGTCTGCGACTTCCGGTAACAACGGAGAGATCTACTTCACAATCGAGAACACCAATGCGGTCGTGGACAAACTGTTCTCCGCCTCAGTGCCGCAATCATTTGCCAAAAGCGCATCGGTTCAAGAGTCCGGGGCGAGTGCTGGACCAGCGACGACCTCGATGAACGACGTCACCTCGGTGGCGATTCCTGCAAACGGGACCGTCACATTTGAGCCGGGCGGCTATCACGTGATGCTTACTGGGCTTGCAGCGCCCTTGAAGGCTGGCCAGAAGTTCGACCTGAATCTTGGATTCATGAACGCTGGCATCATCAAAGTCACCGTCACCGTCAAGGCGTCCTGATCGCGGGTGTGCGACCGTGGTCCTGCGAGGGCTACGGTCGCAGTCGATGTCTGAGATGAACGATGCCAATGCTCCCGGTTCGACAGCGCCGCTGAATGACTCTGAAATTCGCGATGCGCTTCCCGAAGACCTCAACGCGGCTGGATTCGTCGGTCCATACCTGTTCCCCAACAACAACCGCCGTCGTATCCCGGCCTATCTGTATTGGGCGATCTCGGCAATTTGCTTGGTGATCTGGGTCCTGCGTCGCGGAAGTGATCCAGTTCTGATTAACCAAGGCGTCGTTATCGCCGCAATCGTTCTTGCGCTCATCGGCCTCTACAGCTTTGTCGCCGGATGGAATCTCAAGGTCGATGAAAGCGACGCTCTCGTCGCCGCCACCAAACAGGTCGGGTTTCCTGTTGGTCATGCATCGGCGCAAATGGGCTGGCGTGGACTTCTCAGCCGACCGACCTGGCGAATCCTGCTTTACAGCGCTGACGATCCTCCGGAAACGCGTGGTCTCGTGCTTGTCGACGGCGTTGATGGCTCAGTTGTCGAGTGGTTCGTTGAAGACAATCCAGAAAACTGGGACGAACTCGATTCCTGATTCCAGCGAGTTGTTGTCTTCTGCTGAAGTGATCAGTTAACCGCCGCAAGCACACGTTCGATCTCGCGTAGATTGTCCGCCCCGACGTTGACGGCTTCGCGGGCAATGGCGAGCGCGGTGGTTGTTCCACCGCCAGCAACGGTCGCTGTCCGAGGCCAGTCATCGGACGGCATTGCTTCGATCGCATTGGCGAGTGAGTTCGCAACGTCATCAATTTGGTCAAGAACTGAATCGAGTGTTTCGGTTGGATGCGACTCCCACGACCGGGCGGCACTCTCGGTGACCGCGGGATGCAGTGTGGGGCACTCAGTGACGCGAATGTCGTGGAGCGCCTTTTCAAGGAGCACCCATGTTCCGAGACTGTTGATGGCAAGGTCGAGCGCTGAAACTCCTTGCGGGCCAATCCTGAGCGCTTTGTCGGCGATCCGATCATCGGCAATCGGGGCGAGGGTAGCTCGATATCGGCGGGGCCAGGTCCGCATAGCAACGACAGCATCGGCGGGGGAGACCTGCGAAGAACCCTGTTCAGCCATAGGAGGCACGCTACCCGTGGGGTGTTCCGTTGAACGAGAGGCCCCCCTGCTAGCGTTTCGGTGTTCGAACGGTCCAGTTCTGCAGCGCCCACAAGGCGCGAGAACGGCCCAAACTGCCGCTGCAACCCCTGCGCGGCGCTTGCTCTACTGGAGGTAGCCATGCTTGACGGACGCTGGCGGACCAATATCGAAAAGGCGCTGAAGCCGGTCGGGGCAAAGTTGCTCAAGATCGGATTTACCGCCGACCGCCTTACCGCCCTTGGTGTCGTGATGTCGGCGTGCGCCGCAGTGGCCATCGCAATGGGGTTCTTGCCTCTGGGTTTGCTTCTTCTCGTTCTGACCGGCCTGCCTGATGCTCTCGATGGTGCGGTGGCGAAGGCTGCTGGAACTGCCGGGCCCAGAGGGGCCTTCTTTGATTCAGTTGCCGACCGTGTTTCAGACACGATGCTCCTCGGCGGCGTTGCGTGGTATCTCGCCGACACTCATGGCGGGCTCATGCCCTTGTTGCCGATGGCTGTGCTCGGAGCATCGCTGATTATTTCTTACGAACGCGCAAAGGCCGAGGCTCTCGGTTTCAACGCAAAGGGCGGCGTCATGGAACGCGCCGAACGAGTGATCCTCTTGGGACTCGGTCTTCTCTTCCCCGTGCTGCTGATCCCGATCCTTTGGGTGATGTTGGTTCTCACGATTGTCACTGCCATCCAGCGATTTGCCAAGGTCTGGAGCCAGGCCTCGCAGGAGCGACCCACGGTTGCGCCGACGCGTCGAGCGTCTCGGCGTCGTGCAGCCCGGGTGACTCGCGCTGGATCCTCGCAGTGGCGGCAGAACCTCCAGGCGCGTCGACGCCGTTAGGCGCGCATGACGCTCGATCCGGTTACCGCGGCCTATCGCGCGGGTGCAGCTTTCTCGCGGTCGGTTCCGCGTCCGATTGCCGATCTCACCGCCAAGGGCTTGAGTCGCGTCGCCGCATCGGTATCAAAAGAGCGACGGATGTTGGTGGCTCGCCATCTTCATCGTGCTGATCCAACGCTCGAGGGCAAAGCGCTTGATCGGGCTGTCGATGCAACGTTCGACAGTTATGCCCGTTACTGGATCGATTCATTCCGTCTTCCTCAGATGTCTCCCGAGGAAGTGGACTTTGGTTTTTCGTTCGACAATTTCGGTTACATCGCTGACGCTTTGGCCACTGGTAACGGCGTAATCGCAGTGCTCCCGCATCTCGGTAGTTGGGAATGGGCTGCCATTTGGCTGACGCAAGTTATGAACGTGCCGGTCACGGCTGTGGTGGAACCAGTTGAGCCACCAGCGTTATTCGATTTCTTTGTTGATTTTCGACGCGAGTTGGGCATGAATATTGTTCCGCTCGGTCCAAATGCAGGTAGCGAAATCCTGCAAGCGCTTGCTGCGAATCACGTTGTTTGTCTGCTTGCTGATCGAGATATTCCTGGTGATGGAATCGAAGTCGAGTTCTTTGGCGAAATCACAACGATCCCTGCGGGTCCAGCAACGTTGGCGTTGCGTACCGGGGCCGCTCTCATCCCGTGTGCGGTGTACTTCGACGAACAATCTGGACATCACGGGGTTGTCGAACCGCCAATGACTGTTGTTCGAGAAGGTCGATTGCGCGATGACGTGCGTCGACTGACAATTGAATTAGCCGGTCGCTTGGAAGCGCTGATTCGGCGAGCACCGACTCAGTGGCATCTGCAACAACCAAATTGGCCAAGCGACTACGAAGCGCTCGAAAAGTTAGGCAAGCCCCATCCGCGACCACAGCGTGGTCCGTCGTCACTTGCCGCACTGGGCGAGAACTGAAATGCGCATCGGCATTGTCTGTCCATACAGCCTGACGCTTCCCGGTGGAGTGCAGGGGCAAGTTCTTTCTTTGGCGCGGGCACTGCGGACTCGCGGACACGATGTTCGGGTTCTTGGTCCATGCGATGGCCCACCGCCTGACACGGGGGTCACTCCGCTTGGCGACAGCCTGCCCACTGCAGCAAATGGATCGGTTGCTCCCATTGCACCCGATCCTTCGGCGCAGCTGCGGTTAATCCGTGCGTTGCGCGACGAACGGTTCGACGTTGTCAATATTCACGAACCGTTAGCGCCCGGTGTCACTAACACTGCACTGTTGTTCAAATCCCAACCAATAGTTGGAACGTTTCACGCAGCAGGAGAGAGCGCTGCCTATCGCTGGTTAACTCCTGTGGTCCGCTGGCTTGCTCGCAAGATCGATGTGCGCTGTGCGGTTTCTGCCGATGCGCGAGACATGGCAGTCCAAGCAGTCGGTGGTTCCTACGAATTGCTCTTTAACGGGGTTGACCTTTCTGCCTATTCCGGTCCACTCACAAGTGCGCCGGAACTCCGAACAATTCTTTTCCTCGGTCGTCATGAACCCCGAAAGGGTCTTTCGGTCTTACTTGATGCAATGGGAGAACTTCCCGCCGGGATCCGGCTTGTCGTTGCCAGCGATGGTCCTGAAACTGAGGAACTGCGACGTCGGGTTGCCGGCGACACTCGGATCGAGTGGTTAGGTCGAATCTCAGAAGCGGAAAAGATTCAACGCCTTCGAACCTCGAATGTCTTCTGTGCACCATCGCTCGGCGGTGAGTCATTTGGGGTAGTCCTTCTCGAGGCAATGGCGGCTCGTACAGCGGTTGTGGCTAGTGATTTGCCCGGATATGCCAACGTTGCTCGTGCGGATAGAGATGCACTCCTCGTTCCGCCTGGCGATTCGCGTGCACTGGCTGGGGCATTGCGCTCGGTTCTCGACGATTCGGCACTGCGTTCAACTCTGGTGTCTTCCGGCGCTGAACGTGCCGAAGGGTTCTCTATGGATTCTCTCGCTGAACGCTACGAAGCGATCTTCGAGCGTGTGGCCATACGCCGGTAGTATCAGGTTGTCCTATTCCCTGAGCGAAGGCTTTGTGTGACCTCCACCCTCGAGCAATCGACGCCTCGTTCCACAAGTTATGGGGCTGCTGCAGCGCTTCCGCTGGCTTTCGCCGGACTCGTTCTTACCGCTGCTCTCGCTGTTGTCGGCGGTCTCATAGGACTCGTCGTTGGTTTGGTCATCACTGCTGTCGCTGTCGTTGCACGGATGCGTACGTTCGCCACCGGGATTGATGCCGCGATCATGGGGCAACTCGGGGCAATCCCAGCCGACGGACCCGAAGCTGCAGGGTTGCGAAATTTAGCGGAAGGACTTTCAGCGACTGCTGGCGTTCCGCTCCCCGAACTTTTTGTTCTGGACACTCCCTCAGTGAACTTGCTGGTGGTCGGAACTGATTCGGAACATGCTGCGATCGTTGCTACCTCAGGTTTGATTAGTCAGCTGAGTCGAGTCGAACTCGAAGGCGTTGTGGCTCGTGCCTTTGTTCAATTGCGCCAAGGCGACGTCTTCGCTGCCACGATGAGCCTGCGACTCGAGTCGGCTCCGGCCACGCGTTTCTTTGCTGCTCTCCTGGGGCACCGCTCAAATCTCAACGACGCTGACCGCGATGTATTGGTCGATCGTGCTGCGGTCATGCTCACTCGTTATCCGCCGGGGCTTATCGGCGCTCTCGGTGCTTGCCTACGTGTCGGAGCGATGGTGTCGGCAGGATCGCCGTCCCTTCGTCGTCTCTGGCTCGTTGACCCGATCACCGTTGATGCCGATGCCCTCACTCACCGCATGGAAGCGCTCCGATTGTTATGACGAGAAAGAAATTGGCACTCATTATTGGTGGCGCAGCAGCAGCGTTACTTCTTGTCGGTGGCGCCGTGTTCGCGCTCACACGATCGGATTCAACAAAGTCTGCCGAACCTGAGCCGACGACCTCAACAACTACGACAACAGCGCCTTTGCCTGTGTGGCCACTAACTGGTGTCGCTGATGCGAAGGCCAGTGGGCCCGCTCATCCGGCGATTGTGGTGAAGATGGACAACAGTTCCGATGCTCGTCCGCAGACTGGCATTAATGAAGCCGACGTTGTCTATGAGCTTCTTGTTGAAGGCATCACTCGTTATGCCTTGGTCTTTCACTCGAACTTGGCTGATCCGGTAGGTCCGGTTCGTTCCGCTCGTTCAAGCGATATCGACCTCGTTGCTGATCTATCGACGCCGTTGTTCGTCTGGTCTGGTGCGAACGATGGGGTGATCGGCGAAGTCAATGCTGCTGCTCGCAAGGGTATTCTCACTGACGCTTCTTATAACGCCACCGCTCCCGCATATTACCGGTCGAATGATCGTGAAGCCCCGCACAATCTCTATGCCCACTTACCTCAGGTGCTTCAACTGAAGGCACCGGAAAAGCAAGGCAATCCCGCTCCGATCTTCAACTTCCGCAAGGTCGTTACGGCTGCGGTCACGACAACGACCTCATCGTCGTCATCGACCACCTCGAAGAAGTCAGCGACAACGACAACGACGACAGTTCCCACAACGACAACCACCACAACACTCCCTGGCGCACCGAGTCCAGGCTTCACGCTCGACTTAGGTGGCGTCGCTGTCGACTATGTCTGGAATCCCACGACCAAGGGATGGTCGCGACTTCAGGTTGATGGATCTCACCCTCGTCCAAAGAGTGCAACCCTCGATACCGCTGGCGTGCAGGTTTCGCCCGCCAACGTCATTGTCCAGTTCATCGACTACGGACAAAGCCCTTCCGATAGTCGTTCGCCGATGGCGCTCACCGTGGGGTCGGGCAAAATGCTGGTCTTCACCGATGGGCGAATCATCAGTGGCACGTGGTCGCGTCCGGCAGCGGACAAGCCCACCACGTACACCGCCGATGACGGAACACCGATCTTGCTCAGTCCAGGACGCACGTGGGTGGAGCTGCCGAGGATCGGATCGCCGATTTCGGTACTCGACCAAGCAACGGCCGATTCGTACCTCGCAATCAAGGGCTGAACCGCTTCGACTTCGTATCGGTGGCACCATCGCCCGTAGACTGGCGATATGGCTGATCTGACCCCCGGGATCATTTCTCGAACAACTGGCACTGACCTGGTCAAGCGAGGACTCGCTGACATGCTCAAAGGCGGCGTCATTATGGACGTCGTTGATCCGGCGCAGGCGAAAATCGCCGAGGATGCCGGCGCAGTAGCGGTGATGGCTCTCGAACGCGTCCCCTCTGACATTCGTCGTGATGGTGGCGTTGCTCGTATGAGCGACCCCGAGATGATTCAAGGCATTCAGGAAGTCGTCAGCATCCCGGTGATGGCCAAAGCGCGTATTGGTCATATCGCCGAAGCGCAGATCCTCCAGGCTCTGCAGGTCGATTACATCGATGAATCTGAAGTTCTCACGCCGGCCGACGAAGCCCACCACATCGACAAGTGGGCGTTTGACGTTCCGTTCGTTTGCGGCGCTACCAATCTTGGAGAAGCGCTTCGCCGCATTTCCGAAGGTGCGTGCATGATCCGCTCGAAGGGCGAAGCCGGTACCGGCAATGTTGTCGAAGCCGTGCGTCATCTTCGTTCGATCCTTGGCGACATTCGCAAGATCACCACCGCCGATCAAGCGGAGCTGTTCGATTGGGCCAAGCGCCTTCAAGCACCGCTTCCGCTTGTTCAGGAAATTGCTGAAACCGGAACTCTTCCTGTTCCCATGTTCTGCGCCGGCGGTATCGCAACACCTGCCGATGCGTCGTTAGTTATGCAGCTTGGCGCTCAGGCCGTTTTCGTTGGATCAGGCATCTTTAAGAGTTCTGATCCGGCCCTCATGGCCAAGGCAATCGTCGAAGCCACTGCCAACTACCTCGACCCCGACATCCTCGCGAAGGTCAGTCGTGGCCTTGGCGACGCAATGCCCGGTCTCGAAATCGGAACGCTCGAAACCAAACTCTCTGAGCGGGGTTGGTGAGCCGCACTGCGGTGAGCCGTTCCTGATGTCTGCCCTTGGATCGGAGCCCCCAGGTGGCTCTCCCTCGTATCGGAGTACTTGCGCTTCAGGGCGCGGTTGATCTCCACATCCACGCACTCGAACGTTTGGGTGTTGAGAGCGTTGAAGTTCGAAGGACTGAAGATCTCGCTCGCGTCGATGGCCTTGTTTTGCCCGGCGGCGAATCGAGCACCATCTCGAAGCTGTTGGTCATCAACGAGTTATTCGAACCGCTTGCCGAGCGCTTGAACGAAGGAATGCCCGCATTCGGGACGTGTGCCGGGATGATCATGCTGGCTTCGGAAATTCTCGACGGGCGTGACGATCAGTTGTCATTCGGTGCGATCGATATTTCGGTTCGACGAAACGCGTTCGGTCGTCAGATCGATTCATTCGAAACTGATCTCAGTGTCATCGGACTTCCCGAGTCGCCGGTGCACGCGGTCTTCATTCGCGCCCCAGTCGTTGAACGAGTCGGCCCGGGTGTTGAAATCCTCGCAGCGGTGGAGGAGGGGCGACCCGTCGCTTGCCGGCAGGGGAATGTGCTGGTGACCTCGTTCCACCCTGAATTGTCGCCCGATCTTCGGCTCCACGAACTCTTCATCAAGGGGATGGCAGGATGACTGCACTCCTCACCTTTTCTCACCAGTAAGAGAGGCACCAATGTCTGGACATTCCAAATGGGCGACGATCAAGCACAAGAAGGGCGCAGCCGATCAAAAGCGCGCCAAGGTATTCGCCAAACTCATTCGGCAGGTCGAAGTTGCTGCACGCGAAGGCGGCGGCGATCCTGCAATGAATCCCGCGCTGCGCACCATGTTTCAGAAGGCTCGTGACAGTTCGGTCCCGATCGACACCATCGAGCGCGCCATCAAGCGCGGCACCGGTGAACTTGAAGGCGTTACCTACGAACAGATCACCTACGAGGGCTATGCGCCTCACGGTGTTGCGATCCTCATCGATGTTCTCACCGACAATCGAAATCGTACGGGCAGTGAAGTTCGCACGGCGCTCAAGAAGACCGGTGGATC
>CAEZTY010000005.1_pt1 | contig 46057 bp, 51 predicted proteins | sample 7264341 | NCBI WGS metagenome assembly CAEZTY01 (sample SAMEA6813815, study PRJEB35770) | uncultured Microthrixaceae bacterium | biome: Freshwater; feature: Freshwater reservoir; material: water | place: Czech Republic | collected 2016-04-20 | depth 0.5m m | reverse complement strand
GGCCAGGATGCAGAGGGGCGAGGTCGTGGACGTGACAGCGAGACGCTGCGCGTTATTCAGGCCGTCGAGAAGGGCGTCGGGTTCCACGACCGAGACCGTACTCACCGCCAGCGACAGTGTCGGCGGGTACGGTTTGGCATGCCCTATCCAGAGGACGAACTCCACGCCACAGAAGACCTCATCCTCGATCTCCACCCACACTGGTGGTTCTTCGCCAAGTCGGCGGCCATGTTGGCGTTGGCCGTGATCTTGGCGATTATCACGTTGAGTCGCAGCTGGCCATCTTTGATCTCGTTTCCGGTCTCCCTCTTCGTCTTCGCCACGCTCGTGTGGTTTACGCAGCGTTACATCCGATGGGTGAGCACCCACTTCGTACTTACGTCAGATCGTGTGATTTTCCGAACGGGCATCATCGCGAAGCACGGAATCGAGATTCCGCTCGAGCGGATCAACACGATTTTCTTCCATCAGCGAATTTTCGAACGCATGCTCGGCCTCGGCGATCTTGATATCGAATCGGCTTCGAAGGATGGAGCGCAACGCTTTAACGACATTCGCAATCCGAGTGGTGTGCAAAACGAGATCTACCAGCAGATGGAAGCCAACCAGATCAAAGCCGCTGATCGGATCTCTGGTGGCATCAATCGTGCGCAGGGTCATAGCGATGCCGACTCAATTCCCGATCAAATCGCGAAACTGAGTTCCTTGCGCGACCAGGGCGTGCTGACCGAAGCCGAATTTCAAGCGAAGAAACAGGAACTTCTCGGTCGCATGTAGCTACTCGGCGACGACACCCGCTCCGTTCGACGGACGAACGCGCCAGCCCCTCCCCGTCATCGCACTTGGGTCTCTGATGGCGTCACGTTCACAAAGAGCCACGACGCAGCCGCCGAACCCAGCTCCAGTTAGGCGAGCGCCGTAGACCCCAGAGGTTTGAGTAAGCCGGTCGACCAATTCGTCGAGTACGGATGTAGAGACGTCGAAGTCATCGCGCAATGAAGCATGGCTTTGCAGCATTAAGTGGCCGAAGGTTGCCGGGTCATTCTCACGAAGTGCTTTCGCCGCGTGACGAACACGTTCGCATTCGCTGACCACATGGCGAGCTCTGCGCTTGAGGTCCCCATCGAGAGTGGCAATTTCAGTGAGTGACGCGTTCGCGAGTGAACCAATTCTTTGAGCGGCTTGCTCGCACAGAGATCGACGCTCGGCATACGCCGAATCAACAAGTTGGCGGGTTAGACCTGAATGCAAAATCACAATGTCGAGTTCTTCAGGGAACGCAACGTGATCGATTGCATTGTCGGAAAAGTCGATCACCATCGCGTGATCTTGCTTTCCGAAAACGATGCTCAATTGATCGAGTAGTCCGCAGGGAACACCAACTGCACGATGTTCGGAGCGCTGACCCAAGAGAGCCAGCTCCAACGATGAACCGTTGAATTGCATGGCGACTGCCAACGCGATTTCAAAAGCAGCGCTCGAAGATAAACCTGTGCCAGCGGGAAGTGTGGACGTCACCGATCCGCGAAATCCTTCGGTCACCGCGCACTCTTGTGCGACCGCCGCGACGTAGCGACCCCAGAAAGGTTCAAGGATTTGAATCTCGGGAATCTCGGTGAGATCGATTGAAACGTTTCCACCGAACGCGTCGGTAGCGAGCACGATGTCGGTTCCGCCGCGGTCGGCATGAATTGTGACGCCGAGGTCGATGGCGCACGGAAGCGCCAAACCTCCGGCATAGTCGGTGTGATCGCCAATCAGATTCACGCGTCCTGGGGCGTGAACGGTGAAGTGTTGATCCGTCATTTCGCTGTGCGCAGATGCTCAGCGGCGGTTACCGGATCAACGGGGTTGAACCACACGCCACTGCCGAGTTCTCCAGCGGCGACGAATCGTTGTGTGCCAGCCGATCGCAGGATCGGTGCGATATGAGCATGCACGCGAAGCGATGTGCGCTCGATGCCGTCGAACGGTCGCTGGTGGAACCACATCATGAATGGCATCGGCGCGTCGAAGAGAGCGTCGAGTCGCTCGATGACATCGATGAGTAGGGCGGCAAGTTGGCTGCGTTGAGCCCCGGTAAGCGATGGAAGATCGGCCACCTCAACTGAGGGGGCAAGTAAGAGTTCGTAAGGCCACGAGGCGGCGTTTGGGGCCCATGCCGACCATTCGCCATGCGTCGCAACCACAAGTTCGTTCGGCGGAACTTCGAACGGAGTTTCTGTGGCGTTGGCGTATTCAGCGATGACGACTGGCGGCACGATGTCGAACGCGTAGATCTGTCCGTGCGGGTGCGCAATGGTCGCGCCCACTTCGGGACCTCGGTTTTCGAAGATCAGGACATAACCAACGTCATCGCGCGCGCCGAGCACCGCAGAACGTTCCGCCCACAGGTCAACGACGCGGCGAGCGTGATCAGGAGTGAGATCAGCGAATGATGCGTTGTGGTCGGAGGTGTACAGAACGATTTCTGCGCGCTCATTGTCAAACGGTGGCCATCGATTTGGAAAGGCTTGGACCTCGTAATCGTCGGGAGCTTCCAGGCCGCCAACGCAGAACGGACATGTCTCGACAGGAAGGTTGGGCCTGTCCTGGCGGGTCGGAACCATCCAGACCGGTGCGCCGTTTAGCGGGTCGATCCGATACCCAGCAACCGAGGCGTGGTTGCGATCGAAGTGTTCGCCTTCACCCATGCAGCGAACGGTAGTCGTCGTCGCTTGACCACATGCCGGGTGGGGGCGAGGATTCCCCTCATGCGTGCACCAGCGAACGGCATCGAACTTGAATACGAGACCCTCGGAGATCCGGCAGATCCGCCCCTTCTCTTGGTCGCAGGTTTTGGGTGCCAGCTCAACTGGTGGAATCCAGATTTCCTTCAAGGATTCGTTGATCGCGGCTTTTACGTCATCATTTTTGATAACCGTGATGTTGGGCTTTCGACAAAAATCGCGACGGAGATTGATCTTGAGGCTGCGATTGTCGGCTATCTGCAAGGAGAGTCCATCGAGGCCCCATATCAACTTCCCGATATGGCAGCCGACGCGTGGGGACTCTGCGATGCCCTTGGTCTTGACCGCGTGAATCTTATTGGCGCTTCTATGGGCGGAATGATTGTTCAACAGATGGCAATCGACTTTCCGGATCGCGTCGCTTCGCTCACGTCGATCATGTCAACGACTGGTGACCCAGACGTTGGTCAGCCCACTGACGAATGTGTGGCGGCACTGCTTGAGCCAGCAGAATCTGATCGCGAGGCGAATCTCGCTGCTGGACTTCGGATTGGTCAGCTGTATGCCGGCCCGGTCTATTTCGATGACGATTGGATTCTTGAACGCAACGCTCGGCAGTTTGATCGTTGTTTCCACCCTGAAGGCGCCACGGCGCAACTCATCGGAATTGTCACCTCGCCGCCGCGTTCGGAAGCGCTGCGTGGCATCGACGTGCCCGCGCTTGTGATCCACGGAGATATCGATCCGCTCGTGACCTTGAGTGGCGGTGAGCGCACTGCAGAATGCTTGCGCGGCAGTGAATTCCTCGTTCTTGAAAACATGGGCCACGATGTGCCCCGCCACTATTGGGCGACCATCATCGAACACGTGACTGCGCTTGCAGCTCGTGCCAACGCATAACCAGTTCTTTCCACGTTAAGGAGCAGTTTTTATGGGACCTCTCGCGGGCGTACGAATCGTTGAGATCGCTGGTATTGGGCCAGGACCGTTCGCGGCGATGATGCTCGCCGATATGGGCGCCGACATCATTCGCGTCGATCGCGCCGGGCAGGTTTATGGCGGCGATCCGGCCACGCCACCGAAAGATGTGATGAATCGTGGTCGCCGCTCAATCGGTGTTGATCTCAAGAATTCCGAGGGTGTGGAAACGGTTCTCGGTTTGGTGGAAAAGGCGGACGCGCTTATTGAAGGATTCCGACCAGGCGTCACTGAACGCTTAGGTATTGGTCCTGACGCGTGTTTGGCGAGAAACCCGAAGCTTGTCTACGGCCGTATGACTGGCTGGGGCCAAGACGGTCCGATGGCGCAGATGGCCGGTCACGACATGAACTACATCGCCATTGGTGGAGCGCTTGGCGCAATCGGACGTCCCGATGAGCGTCCGCAGCCTCCACTCAATCTTGTTGGCGACTTTGGCGGGGGCGGCATGCTTCTGGCTTTCGGTATCGCATGCGGAATTATCGAGGCTCGGCTTTCAGGCAAGGGCCAGGTTGTCGACGCGGCAATGGTCGATGGCACCGCGGTACTTACGACATTCATGCACGGTTTCATGGCGATGGGTCTCTGGAGCGATGAGCGCGGGGTCAATATGCTCGACACGGGCGCTCACTACTACGAGGTCTACGAATGTTCCGACGGGAAGTTCCTTTCGGTTGGTGCAATTGAGCCGCAGTTCTATGCCGAATTACTCGAAAAGACCGGACTTGCCGGCGACGAAGAATTCGCAAAGCAAAACGATCGCTCGATGTGGCCACTCTTGAAGGAACGTCTTGCCGCAGTGATTGCAACAAAGACTCGTGACGAATGGGCTGCGATATTCGATGGCTCAGACGCCTGCGTCGCTCCCGTCCTTTCGCTTGTGGAGTCGACCACGAATGCGCACACGGTTGCACGCAAAACATTCGTTGAAAATGCTGGCGTGGTGCAGCCGGCTCCGGCACCGCGGTTCTCACGCACCGAAGCGAGCATTCAGCGTCCGCCTTCACATCCTGGGCAGCACACCGATGAGGTATTGAAGGAATGGGGCGTCGCTGATGACGCTCGATTGGCAGTACTTCGAGCCGAAGGAGCGATCGCCTGATGACAACTCTCGTGTGTTTCCATGCTCATCCCGATGACGAATCAATCGCCACCGGCGGTTTGATGACACTTGCGGCTCGGGACGGGCACCGTGTCGTCCTTGTCGTCGCCACACGCGGTGAACAGGGTGAACCACAACCGGGCGTTCTGAACGAAGGCGAAGCGTTGTGGGAGCGCCGCGTTGTTGAAACCCATCAGGCCGCCGAACTTATGGGCCTCGATCGCGTCGAGTTTCTTGGCTACGAAGACAGCGGAATGATTGGTGAGCCCACCAATGAGAATCCGCTGTGTTTCTGGCAGGCCGATGTCGAAGAAGCCTCGCAGCGACTCGCAAAGATCCTTATCGATGTCGATGCCGATGTTCTCACCATTTACGACTCCCACGGCGGTTACGGACACCCCGATCACATTCAGGTACATCGCGTTGGAAAGCGTGCAGCAGAAATCGCTGGTGTCGATCGCGTATTCCAATCGACGATGAACCGCGATCGCATCATGAAGCAAATGGCCGAGAATGCGGCGCTCTTTGAGAACGACGTTGAGGGCGAGCTTGAAGGCGAAACCGTTGAACAGATGCGTCAGCGTGCCGCAGCAGCCGATCGGGGTGAATTCGGTTCACCCGAAGCCGTCATTACCCATGCCGTCGACGTTGCATCAGTGGTGGACGTAAAGAAGTCCGCTATGGCGGCGCATCGAAGCCAGATCGGACCCGATTCCTTCTTCTTCAAGATGCCGCCCGAGGTCTTCGCTGCAGCGTTTGGCACGGAATGGTTTATTGCTCTCGAAAGCGGGCGCGCAGAAGGTCAAGCATTCGCCACGTCACTTTTCGACTGACAGGAAACGTGGTTAGGCGATCACGCGCTTACGGAAATTGCGCAGGCCGATGAAGGTGAACAGTGCTGTAAGTCCGATGAGCATCGGGTAGATCACCCATAACGACATGGTCGGCGCATTGGTGAGAGCTGCTCGGAAACCTTCGGTGACGTAAACGAGTGGATTCGCCAGCACAGCAATTTGCAGCCACTTGATGGGAGCAAGCGCTGCCCACGGGTAGTAAATGCAGCCCAAGAAGGTGATCGGCAACACGACAACGCCGAAGAGCATCGGGAGTGTGCGTGGGCTGAAGACGGTGCCAAACATGAGCCCTAATGCTCCACACATTAAACAGGCCAAAGGTGTGAGCGTGAGCAGGATGAGCCAGTGGAAATTGAGATGAACCGGAGTCGCCGGAACGAAATAGGCGATGGGAAATACGATGATCGCTGAGAACAGGCTCTGCAGTGCGCCCGAGGTGATCTTTTCGATTGCCACAAAGTCAACCGGCAGTGGTGCAAGCACTCGATCTTCGATTTCGCGAGTGACGCCGAATTCCGTCACGAGCGGAAGTGCGACCGACTGAATTCCCTGGAACAACACCGCAAGACCAACGACGCCGGCAACGAGCATGGTGGAGAACGCTGATGCTGCTGCTCCGCTGCCACCAATGCCTTGACCGATCTTGGGGAACACGTAGGCGAACACAAAGACCAACAACAACGGTTGGAGAAGGGTGCGCGGGATGAATTCTCGAAGGTTCCGCGCCAAGACGTGCAGGTCGCGGGCAAGCAACGCGCGAAACGCGGTGACGCCGGCGGCGCGGGCCGAACGATTCGGAATGAGAAGGGGAGTTTCGATCGTGGTCATTCGCGCAGATCCTTACCGGTGAGTTTGATGAAGACAGTTTCAAGTGAGGGCTCGTCGAGGCGAAGGTCGCTGATGGCAACACCGGCCTCGTCGGCGACGGCGATGACGGCAGGGAGAACGCCATGTGAACCTTGAACTTCGAGGCGAACGCCGGAATCAATAGCGGAGGCTCCGGTTGCTCCGGGGATCGATGAACGCAGCCGAGTTGCAAATGCTTCGCGATCTTCAGTGTCGGTACTGATCGTGACGATGGTGTCGGCGCCGACCGAAGCCTTCAGTCGTTCTGGAGTATCGAGAGCAAGCATGCGGCCGTGGTCGATGATGGCGAGGCGATGACAGAGCTGGTCGGCTTCTTCCATGTAATGCGTGGTGAGCAAGATCGTTTGCCCTTCGCCATGCAACTCGCTGAGGATTTCCCACAATGCGATTCGGCTTTGCGGGTCGAGACCCGCTGTGGGTTCGTCGAGAAACAGAATTGATGGGCGGTGCATAACAGCACGGGCAACCATCAAACGCTGGGCCATACCGCCAGACAATGCGAGGACTGGGGCCTTAGCTCGTTCCGAAAGACGGAACTGGTCGAGCAGGCGCAGAGATTCCGTTTTGGATTGTTTCGATGACATCCCAAAGAAGCGGCCGTGAAAATAGAGGTTTTCATAGACAGTGAGCGCACGATCGAGTGTGTTGGATTGCGGAACGACACCTATTAAACGCTTTGCCTGAGCGGGATGGGCGACGACGTCGACGCCACCGACGATCGCCCGACCGCTCGTGGGCAACACGCGTGTGGTGAGCATTCCTGCGGTCGTACTCTTGCCTGCACCATTTGGACCGAGAAGACCAAAGATTTCTCCGCGATGAACGCTGAGGTCGAGTCCGTCGACCGCCAGGATGTCGCCGGGGTACACCTTGGTGAGATTCTCGGTGACAATCACTTCGTCTGTGGTTGTGCTTGCTGTCATGTTTCGCTTTCCAGTCCATCTTCGGTGGTAAGTCCACTGAGTTCGCCGCCGCCTCGGAAGACGTGTCGATTGTGGTCAGATCGAACAACGAGAGCGGGACCCGAAAGGGTTCGGCTCTCGACGACGTCGACCATTTCTAAAAAACATGGTTCCTGGGGGAACGGCTCCACCAGGAGCGTGAAGGCAATGCATTCCCAATCGAGTCGATCGGTTTCGGTTCGACGGACGACGACTAAGTCGGCCGAGAGCAATGGTACGTCCTCGCCATTCACTGTCATCGACTCAAGGGTGACATTGATCGACTTCATGTCAGTTCGCGGTAGTGAGAATTTCTACGCCGGTGTCGGTGACGACGATCGTGTGCTCGAACTGGGCGGTGCGGCTGCCGTCGGCAGTGACTGCAGTCCAGTCATCGTCCCAAATCTTGTGCAATCCGGTTCCCATGGAGATCATTGGTTCAATCGTGAACACCATGCCCGGCTCCATGATGGTGGTCATGCGCGGTTCGTAATAGTGCGGGATCTGTAGGTCGGTGTGGAACTGTTCGCCTATTCCGTGGCCAACGAACGCGCGAACGACCTCGTAACCATTGGCGACCGCGTGCGTTTCGATGGCGCGACCAATGTCGGAGAAAGGTCGGCCAGGCGCAACGGCGGCAATGCCGCGATCGAGGCACTGTCGAGTTACGTCGATGAGTCGCTTCGACGCGTCGTCGACGTTGCCGACTCCATAGGTGGCATTGGTGTCACCGTGCACGCCATCGAGCCAGATGGTGACGTCGAGGTTGACGATGTCGCCGTCTTGAAGTTGGCGATCGTCGGGAATGCCGTGGCAGATGACTTCGTTGACTGATGTGCAGAGCGACTTCGGGTAGCCGCGGTAGTTCAGCGTGCTCGGATAACCACCGCGGTCGATGTATGCCTGATGCACGACAGCATCGATCTCGTCGGTGGTGACGCCAGGAGCAATTGCCGCCGCACCGATGGCGAGTACTTCGGCGGCAGCGATTCCGGCCCGACGCATGCGTTCGATCATTTCAGGGCTCTTCACTCGGTCCTCGGGACGTCGAGTTACCTGCCCCGTCTCGGCGTAGTCGGGGCGGGGAATTTCCGCAGGGACCGTGCGCCACGGGCTGATGGTGCCCGGTTGCAGTTGTTGCTTGGCATCGCGGTGGCACCGCTTGAACTTCTGGCCACTGCCACACCAACACGGATCGTTTGCCTTGAGCACAGGCCGAGTCTACGGGTGGGCTGGACTGGCGCGACCGGCTGAGGGCGGCAACCATGAAAGGCCATGTCGATCATCCGTATCAATGCCATCACCGTTCCGGCTCAGGCCGGTGACGAACTCGCTCACCGATTCGCTGCCCGTGCGGGTGCAGTCGATGGCGCCGAAGGGTTTGAAGGATTCGAACTGTTGAAGCCGACTGACGGTCGTGACCAATGGCTCGTCATCACTCGCTGGCGTGACGAAGACGCGTTCAATGCGTGGGTTGCTTCTCCCGCATTCGCTGATGGGCATCGTGGAACTGATGGTGCTCCTGCTGCAGGCGGTCACCCCGGCGGCCATCAAGGAGGACATCCCGGCGGTGCTGGTGCAGAACGACCAGTTGGGGTGGGCGCCGAGATGTGGGCGTATGAACCCGTCGTCTCTGTCGGCCCGACGAAGTAGTTCGGGTCAGATCGAATGCTTGTCAACATTCATGAGTCGTTTGCGTGGTTTGTCATTATTGGCAACGCCCTTGCCGGCAGTTGGGCGTTAGCCGCGAACTGGATCGAATCTCTCCGGACTCGCGCTCTGTGGTGGTTCATCGTGGTTGTCGAACTAAGTGTGTTCGTGCAGGTTGGCCTCGGCGTAAGCATGGTTGCCGGACAAGGCCTCAAGGCGCCGAAGTTCCACATGTTCTATGGCTTCGTTGCGATTATTGCTGTTGGTCTCATTTACAGCTATCGCCATCAGCTTTCGCACAAGAAGTACTTGCTTTACGGATTGGGCGGTCTGTTCATCATGGGCCTCGGTATCCGAGCGATGATCGTCGGCGCAGCTAGCTGAGTTTCAGGCTGGCTCTCGATTGAGATGCCATTGCAGTTCGATCACTTGACCAAGTCGGAGCGGACCAGACGCAAACACGTTCGTCCAGATGAATGCTTGGTCCATGTTGGTTGCAATTGCATCAGGAGCGTCGTGCGGGAACACGCCGAGTACTTCGATGCGACCGCGCAAATCGTCATCGTTTGTCGATGCGTCGCGGATGTTTTCGATGATGGCTCGGTGCTCTTCAATCGTGCCGACTCGCAATCCAAAATGTGGGGACTTTTGCGGCGCAGCACGAACCATCTCAACCCATCCCTCGACCAAATCACCCATCGCCGCTTCGATGGCCAACTGTTCGGCCGGCGCTTCGGAGGCATAGAACGAATTGTTGGCGTAATCGCGAAGGTTTGTGTCGATAAATGCGGTGAACCAGTGACCACCACTATCGGACACCCTGCAACCGAGAAGCTCAAAGACTCGAGTGGCCAGCGCGCGCTCGCCTGGCGCGTGCAGAAGTTCAACATGTGTCAGACGACGGTCAACGTCCACGAGCCCCCCTCGAAAAGCGTGACCGTGATCGTTGCCGAAAGAACGCTCTACCGCCACTCGTCGTGGTCAGAAGCGAAGAGGGCGGGACCGAAGCCCCGCCCTCGTTCAGTTCGTGGAGTGAATCGGAATTAGCCGAGACGCTTTTCGAGTTCGCGAAGTTCGTCTCGCAGTTCGGACGGAAGTTCGGAACCGAAGGTGTCGAGGTGCGCTTCGAGTTGAGGGATTTCGGCTCGCCATGCGTCGTTGTTTACCGAAAGCAACGTGGTGATGGTTGCATCGTCGATGTCGAGGCCACCAAGGTCGAGGTCGGATGCACTCGGGACACGACCGATGGCGGTGTCGTTGGCGCCGGCGGTACCTTCGAGGCGCTCGACGATCCACTTGAGAACACGAGAGTTCTCGCCGAAGCCAGGCCACAGGAACGAACCGTCGTCACCCTTGCGGAACCAGTTCACCCAGAACAACTTGGGGAGGTTTGAAGCGTCGGTTGCTTCGCCGATCTCGAGCCAATGCTTGAAGTAATCGCCCATGTTGTAGCCACAGAATGGAAGCATGGCGAAAGGATCGAAACGAAGTTCGCCGACGACGCCAGCTGCAGCTGCAGTCTTTTCCGAACTCATGATGGAGCCAAGGAAGACGCCGTGCTGCCAATCGAATGATTCGGTCACCAGCGGAACGTTGGTAGCGCGACGGCCGCCGAAAAGAATTGCAGAGATCGGCACACCAGCTGGGTCTTGCCACTCGGGTGCGATCGACGGGCACTGCGCTGCAGGAGCAGTGAAGCGAGCGTTTGGATGAGCAGCGGGGGAGTCCGAGGCCGGAGTCCAGTCATTGCCCTTCCAGTCGATGAGGTGTGCAGGTGCTTCCTCGGAAAGGTCTTCCCACCAGATGTCGCCATCGTCGGTGAGTGCGCAGTTGGTGAAGATTGAATTGCCCTTCACGGATTCGAGTGCATTGAAGTTCGACTTGGCCGAGGTGCCAGGGGCGACGCCGAAGAAACCGGCTTCGGGGTTGATGGCGTAAAGACGACCATCGGCACCGAACTTCATCCAGGAAATGTCGTCACCAACGGTTTCGACTTTCCAACCCGGAAGGGTGGGGATGAGCATCGCCATGTTGGTCTTGCCACACGCTGACGGGAACGCAGCAGCGACGTACTTCTTCACGCCTTCTGGCGAGGTAAGGCCGAGGATGAGCATGTGTTCGGCCATCCAACCGTTGTCACGAGCCATGGTCGAAGCGATACGCAATGCGAAGCACTTCTTGCCGAGCAGTGCGTTGCCGCCGTAGCCCGAACCGTAGGACCAGATCTCGCTGGTTTCAGGGAAGTGCACGATGTACTTGTTCTCGGCATCGCAGGGCCATGCAACATCGGCCTGACCGGCAGCGAGCGGCATACCAACCGAATGCACACACGGAACCCATTCACCGTTACCAAGAACGTCGAGTGCGCCTTGACCCATGCGGGTCATGATGCGCATGTTCACTGCGACGTAGGCCGAGTCGCTGAGCTGCACACCAATGTGCGCAATCGGCGAACCGAGCGGCCCCATCGAGAACGGCACGACATACATCGTGCGGCCCTTCATGGCACCGGTGTAGAGCTTGGTCATCTCGACGCGCATTTCAGCCGGCGGACGCCAGTTGTTCGTGGGGCCTGCATCGACTTCGTGTTCGGAGCAGATGTAGGTGCGATCCTCAACGCGAGCAACGTCGCCTGGGTCGGAGAGTGCGAGGTAGCTGTTCGGACGCTTCGCTTCGTTCAGCGTGCGGAAGGTGCCACTTTCGACGAGTTGTGCGCAGAGGCGCTCGTACTCTTCGGCTGAACCATCGCACCAATAGACGTCATCGGGTTGCAGAATTTCACGCCACTGTTCGACCCAGTCGATCAGCTTTTGGTTGGTTGTCTGACCGGCCATGTTTCCTCCGACGTCATTGTCGAATGCGAGTTGCACGTGTGGATGTTTCCCGTGAAGGCAATTGCCTCTGGGTGAACGTCTGGTGAATCAGCGAAGCGTAGAGGATTCAACGACACCCTTTGTCGTCGAAACGCTAGGTGTGCCGTGTGGCACTCAGCTAACTCCGCCGCCTTGTGGATGTTGTGTATTGCCGGGGTGGGCCGGTTCGAATCCGGGTGTTCCCATATCGGCTTCTGAGCCCATGCGAAGACGAGTGGCGAGAGACCCACCGTCGAGATCGAAGACCACTCGCTGACCCTGGCGTAAGGAACGGAAAATCGAACCCTCGAGGGCGCTGCGGGTGAACTCGTAATCATTGAGATCCGTGTCGCAGATGATGGTGCCCACGCCCGAAACCGGGTCATAGGACTTGACGACTCCCTGCAAAGGACCGGCAGACACGGTCAGCGAACTGCCTTGACGACCTTGCCGGCCTTAAGGCACGACGTGCACACATTGACGCGCTTGGTTGAACCGTTGACCACGGCTCGAACCCGCTGAATGTTCGGATTCCAACGTCGCTTGGTGCGGCGATGGGAGTGGCTTACCGCCATACCGAACGATGGGTGCTTTCCGCACACCTCGCATACAGCTGCCATGACAACACACTCCGGGACGTCAGAAGATTCGAACGGCGAATGGTAGCAGCGAGCCCCCGAGGGCCCAATTCGGCGTCTGACCGGCCTGAATCAACTCGATTTCCGTGTCCTGCGCCCAAGGGCGAAGGCCTCGGTAGTCTCTCGGCCGATGTCTATCGCCTCCAGCCTGACCGCCGATGACCTCCGGATGCTTATCCGGGGGTACGCCGACGCCTTGGCCGCTCATCGAGAGACCATCAATCGACTGAATGTGTATCCCGTGCCCGACGGGGACACCGGAACGAACATGGCCCTCACGCTTGCGTCGGTGGTGACGGAGCTCGATGGGGCGGCGGCCGATCTCGATGCGACGTGTCAGGCGATCTCGCACGGCTCACTTATGGGGGCACGTGGAAATTCAGGTGTGATCCTTTCGCAGATCCTGCGCGGCCTGTCTGCCGAGTTCCGATCAGCTGCGGTAATCGACGGTGCAACGTTCGCCACTGCGCTCGATGCTGCAGCGACCGCTGCTTATGGCGCGGTAATGAAACCTGTCGAAGGAACGATCCTCACTGTTGCGCGTGTTGCTGCCGAAGGTGGTCGCGCTGCTGCCGATGCTGGTTCGGATCTCCTTGGTGTCCTTGAGGCCGCTCACGCGGCGGGCACCGATGCGCTCGCGCGCACACCTGAGATGTTGCAGGTCTTGGCCGATGCGGGTGTTGTTGATTCCGGTGGCACCGGCCTGATGCTGTTCTTCGACGTTGCGCTCAACGTTGTTTGTAGTCGCCCGATTCCCGAAGCGGCCGAAGATCCTGCAGGCGCCTCTGCAGAATTTCTCAACGCGTTCGATGCCGCGCACGGTGATGGCTCGCAGCATGGTTCGCTTGCGGGCCTTCGTTACGAAGTTATGTACTTCCTCGAAGCACCCGATGAAGCGGTGCCTGGTTTTAAAGATGTCTGGTCGACCCTTGGCGACTCGATCGTGGTTGTCGGCGGCGACGGAATCTGGAATTGCCATATCCATACCGACGACATTGGTGCAACCATCGACGCCGCCGTCGAAATTGGTCGACCGCGTTCGATCCGTGTCACCGATCTTCTTGAAGAAGTTGAAGAAGAACGTTGGGTGCGCGAAGCCGAACCCATGAATCCGGAACCGGCAACAACGCACGACCCCGTTCCGTGCGCGGTTGTTGCTGTTTCGGTTGGCGATGGCATTCGTCGCATCTTTCATTCGCTCGGCGTGCAGGTGATTGTCACTGGTGGCCAAACGATGAACCCTTCAACGGCGCAACTGCTTGAAGCAGTTGAAGCCGCGCCGGCCGACGATGTTGTGTTGTTGCCGAACAACAAAAACATCATCCCGGTGGCCGAACAGGTTGACGCCATGACCACCAAGAACGTGCGCGTCGTGCCCACGCGCGGGGTCGCTGAAGGCTTTGCGTCGCTGCTGGCCTACGACCCAGAAGGCACCGCTTCTTCCAACGCCGATGCGATGACCCAAGCGGCAGCTCATGTTGTTGCTGGCGAACTCACCCGCGCCGTTCGTGATTCCAGCAGTGATGCCGGTCCGATTAGCGAAGGCGACTGGCTAGGTATTGCCCGAGACGGAATCATCGCGATCGACCCAGACCTTGCCGATGCGGGTGCAAGTCTGCTTTCGCACCTTGTGAGCGGCGATCACGAAATCGTGACGATCATCGAAGGCGAAGGCGCAACGCCGGCCGCCACTCGGCACCTCGAAGTGTGGGTGCAGGACAATCGCCCTGGCTGCGAGGTCGAAGTGCATCATGGCGGGCAGCCGCTTTATCCCTATCTCTTCGGTATCGAGTGAGCGACATCGTGGGACGTCGGTTGGCGCAACTCGCCAACTTGCCGGCAAGCGAACTCAAAGGTGTTGGCGCGACAAAAGCGGCCTCCCTCGGGAAGATGGGCATTCGTTCAGTACTCGACGTGCTCATGCATTACCCGCGCCGTTACATCGATCGCACCAAGGAGGCGAAGATCGCCGATCTTGAGGTAGGCGAAGAGGCGGCAATTCTTGTCAAGGTGAAGCGATCGACACAGCGCCGCACAGGTAAAGGCAAGTCGATGGTGATCGTCACCGTTACCGACGGCACCGCGTCGATGGATGTCACGTTCTTTGGACAACCATTTCGCGAGAAGCAATTGCAACCGGGCCTCGACGCGGTCTTCTTCGGAAAGCTCGAGCTTTACGGCGGAAAGCGAAAGATGACGAACCCGGTTGTCGATCTCATCGGCAATCGCACCGGCCGCATTCTCCCCGTCTATGGGCAGTCTGAAAAGGCGGGGATTGCATCCTGGGACATCGCCAGATTTTGTGAGGAGACCTTGCGCCGAGCGGGCGATTTTGCCGAACCGCTCGACGAAGAATTGCTCGACCGACTCGACCTGGTTGCGCGGACTGAAGCGTTTCGTGCCATCCACATGCCCGAATCGATGGAGGAATCAGCTGCTGCCCGAAAGCGACTGGTGTTCGACGAGTTGTTGCGCGTTCAGATTGAGCTTGTTCGTCGCAAGCGAGAACTCGAACGAACGGCTGTTGGTATTGCCCATGTGGCCGGTGATGGCGGCGGTCCGTTAGTGAAGCGATTCCATGATGTGCTTCCGTACGACCTGACGCGAGCGCAGGCAAAGACGGTTGGCGAGATCAATGAAGATCTTGCCAAGGGCCACCCGATGCATCGCTTGTTGCAGGGTGACGTCGGTTCAGGAAAGACCGTGGTTGCTGTGAGCGCGATGTTGGTTGCAGTGCAAGGTGGACATCAGGCTGCCCTGATGGCACCCACAGAAGTTCTCGCCGAGCAGCATCATCTCGGCATCAAACAACTGCTCGAGGATTTCACGGTTCCCGATACCGACGAAGGCAATTTGTTCGGTGGCGCGGGCATGGATCGCTCGCTGCGTGTTGCACAACTTACGAATCGAATATCGGCACCTGATCGTCGAAAGATTCTTGAAGATATGGCGACGGGAAATCTCGACATCGTCATCGGCACCCATTCGTTGATCTCCGAAGGCATCGAGTTCAAGTCGCTTGGCGTTGTGGTGATCGATGAACAGCATCGCTTTGGTGTTGAACAACGCGCTGCATTGCGCGACAAGGGTGCTGGCGATGCCATGCCCGACGTGCTCGTGATGACCGCAACACCAATTCCGCGCACTGCAGCTATGACGGTTTATGGCGATCTCGATGTTTCTGTTCTCGACGAACTTCCTCCTGGTCGAACGCCGATTGTGACCAGGTGGGCTCAAAGCGACATGGACGAGCTCGCGGTTTGGCAACAGGTTCGCGACGAGATCGCCGAGGGTCGACAGGTCTATGTCGTATGTCCGTTGATCGAAGAGAGCGAAAAACTTGAGGTTCGCTCAGCGGAGGAAACCTTCGAAGAACTCACCAACGGCGAACTTGTGGGATTGCGTGTGGGCCTGTTGCACGGGCGACTCAAGTCCGATGAAAAAGATTCCGTCATGACTCAGTTCCGTGCCGGCGAACTCGATGCCCTTGTTTCGACAACGGTGATTGAAGTCGGCGTCGACGTTCCCAACGCAACTGTCATGGTGATTCTTGATGCAACGCGTTTCGGCATTGCCCAGTTGCACCAGCTACGTGGTCGAGTGGGTCGAGGTGCAGCGAAGTCCTTTTGTTGGCTCGTCGGCGAATCCAAAACCCCCGATGGTGAGGCTCGTCTCGAAGCGTTGGTTCGAAGCACTGATGGTTTTGAACTTGCCGAAGTCGACCTTGACCTTCGAGGCGAGGGAACGATCATGGGGGAGCGGCAGAAGGGTCAGAACGACCTCAAGTTGGCCTCGCTGCGTCGTGATCGTGAATGGGTGGTGATCGCTCGTGAGGTCGCAATAGAACTTCTCGATGGCGATCCCGACCTCGTCAAGCACGAATTACTGGCCGAAGAGGTCGACCTTTTCTTAAAAGCAGACGACATCGACTTCCTCATGAAAAGTTGAGCAGTCGGCCCTAATGTGCCCGCATGACAACAATCGTTCTTACTCATGGGGCATTTCACGGCAGTTGGTGTTTTGAGACACTCGTTTCAGAGCTCGACGCTCGCGGTGTGAAAACCGCTCTGGTCGATCTTCCGCTCACTGATCTCACCGAAGACGCCGCAGCAGTCACTGCAGTGCTTGATGCCGTTGACGGTCCAGTTATTTTGCTTGGCCATTCCTATGGCGGAGCAGTAGTCACGGTTGCCGGCAATCACCCATCGGTTGAACGGTTGGTGTACCTCACCGCACTGGGTCCCGACTCAGGCGAGTTGGGCAGCGGCGGGCCGATGACCTACGGCGAGCAACTCCTCACCACGATGCGCGTTGACGACGATGGGCTTCCATTCATCGACCCCGAATTCGCCGCGCAGGTCTTTTATCCCGACATTGATCCTGAAGAGGCCGCTCAATGGGCGACCAAACTTCGTTCGGGAAATACTGGCGGAACTGTCATCGTCGAAAAGGCCGCATGGCGTTCAACTCCAAGCACCTACGTCGTGTGCACTGACGATCCGATTCTTCTGGTCGATGGCCAGCGAGCGGTGGCAGAACGCATGGGTGCCGATGTGGTCGAGATGTCAGGTGACCATTCACCGATGGTGGCTCGTCCCGCAGAACTCGCTGACATCCTCGTGGCACTTCTTGACTGAACGCTTGACGTCGACTGATTACAACGTGCGCGGCGTTCGTAGCTTTCCGCTTCCATCAATCGGACCGCTGTAAATCAATTCGAAATCGCGCTGAGCAAACCGCAAGACGCCGTCGAGGCCGCGGACCATGACGTCGTGGTACACGCCGATGAGTTCACTCACCGTTCCGTCCTCACGCCACTGAAGTTCGCGGATCTGCCAGCGCGCGGTTGCGTTTTCGCCGTCGACGTATGAAATGGTGCCATTAAGTACTTCTTGCACGCATTGATGAAAAGAGGGGCGGATCTTTTCGAACGTTGCGGTGATTGCGGTGCGACCTTCGATGATTCCGTCGCCGGGAATGAGCCAACGAGCATCTTCGGTCCATGCGTTTGCGAATTCGGCGACGTCAACACGAAGTACTGCATCGCAATAGTGGCCAACGAGGTTTTGAACGTCAGCGTCGATACCCATGGTGTGACCGTAGGTCAGTAACGATCGTCGTCGTCGGAGGGATCACCGAGGACGATGTCGAATCGTTCGTTGCAGTCTGGGCATCGGTAGGCCACGACATCGCCCGGGTCCCAGCCGTCTTCGGGCGGGTAGGACAAGGGGTGGAGCGTCCCGCCGCAGTCGACGCAGGTCATTCCGAGTTCGGCTTCCATGATCACAGGGTACGGTCGCCGTCATGAGGGTTGTGGCCGGTGAAGCTGGAGGACGTCGATTGATCGCTCCGGAAGGGAGCGATACCCGTCCCACGCTCGATCGTGTGCGCGAAGCCATGTTCAATTCACTCGTCAGTCTTGGCGCGGTCGATGATGCAAAGGTGCTCGATCTCTACGCCGGTTCAGGCGCCCTCGGGATCGAAGCGCTCTCGAGAGGTGCTCGTTCTTGTGTTTTTGTGGACAACGGTCGTGATGCACGGAAGGCGATTGCGACCAACCTGGCGACAACGGGATTCATCGAACAGTCACTTGTCGCACCGCAAGATGCGGTGACCTGGTTGCGTCAAGCGTCGGCATCTGCGAGTTCAGAACAATCGCGCTTTGATCTTGTGCTCATCGATCCGCCCTATGCCGCCGAAGACGAACTGTGGTCAGAAGTCCTCGGCTTTGTTGGCATCGTTGCTGCAGGAGGAGTCGTTGTAACTGAATCGGCGCGCCCGATCGCAGTTCCGGCAGGATGGGATGCACAAAAGGAGAAGAGGTACGGGGGTACGCTCATAAGCGTCCTACTGCCCCCCGACAGTCCGGAGTCTCCGTGACCCGAGTGCTTTACCCGGGATCGTTCGACCCGATCCATAACGGTCACCTTGAGATCATCGCGACTGCGTCGCGTCTCTTCGACGAAGTCATCGTCGCTGCTATGCGCAATCCCCAGAAGGGCGAGCCGCTTTTCACTCTCGAAGAACGCCGCGAGATGCTCGAGGAGTCTGTTGCGCCTCTTGGCAATGTGAAGGTCACGATGTTCGCATCGCTTGTTGTTGACCTTGCCAAAGAGATGGAAGCTGATTTCATCGTGAAGGGTCTGCGTGCCGTTTCGGATTTCGAGAGCGAACTCCAGATGGCACAAATGAATCACAAGATTTCGGGAGTGGACACACTGTTCATTCCGTCGGCTTCAGGGAATTCGTTCCTTGCGTCCAAGTTGTTGCGAGAGATCACCCGCTTCGGTGGCGATGTGACGGCCATGGTGCCGACCGCCGTAGCCAAACGACTCCAGGAGAAGTATCGATCGTGAGTAACTACGACAATCCCTCATTCGACGATCACGATATTGAGCTCGATCTCACACCTCCCTCGGTGGGTGCGCAGTATCACCCTGCCGAGACAGAGGACGTCCTGCTGACGCTGCGCGACATGATCGAAAACGCGCGCGACGTTCCGCTGTCGGCGTCGTCAATGATCTCGAAAGACGAAGTACTCGGGCTCGTTGATGAAGCGCTTGAGTCGCTTCCTGAAGAACTCCGTGCGGCGCGCTGGCTGCTCAAAGAACGTGAAGAATTCCTTGCTAGGACTCGCCACGAGGCCGACGACCTCATTGAACAGGCTCGCACCCGAGCAGAGCGAATGGTGCAACGCACCGAGGTCGTAAAGGCCGCAGAACAGCGGGCCTACGACATCGTCGATGCCGCCCAGGCCGACGCTCGCCGGCTTCGTCACGAGGTCGAAGATTTCTGCGATCAGAAACTCGCCAGTTTCGAGATCGTTTTGGAGCGCACCGCGAAACTTGTTGGAGCTGGTCGGGCCAAGTTGCAGGGAACAAATCTCCTTGCCGAGGCAGCAGCCGCAGCGGAACACGGTGTCGAAGGACCTCCGATGGGGTTCGACGATGGCAGTGATATGTCTGGCGACTTCAGTGCGCCGCCGACGCCGCCTTCGGTCTACGACGAACTTTCTCAACTCGACGGCGCACCAGCGCTGTACGACGAAGAGGGCATGGTCAATGCCGATGCCGACTCGTGGGATGAAGGGTCTCTTCCCTTCGACGATGAGTACGAAGAACGTCCGCGTCTGACCGTTGTCGACGACCGTTATTCGGATCTTCCTCCGCCGCCGTCATCGAATCATCCGACTCAAACGATCCGCGACGCTGCCGCGAATTTCTTTGATCAGGATTACTCGTAGTCGATGACCTTTCGGCCACTGGTGGTCGGCATCGCCGATCTCCGTCGAAATCCAGGGACTCGCCGTCAGTTCACGGAATCGGTCGCGCTCGCGGGACTCGCAATCTCGTCGGCCGCGGTTCCTGAGGGAGCGTCGATCGATGTCGATCTTGAACTTGAATCGCTGAGTAACGGTCTGGTCGCCACGGGCACCATTACGACCCCTTGGGATGGGGAGTGCCGGCGTTGCTTGCAACCAATGCAGAGCCGTTCGGTGGCCAAGGTCCGAGAAATTTTTGAACCTCGACCGGTCGAGGGCGAGACCTATGCGATGGCCGATGACATGGTGAATCTGGAGCCGATGGTGCGAGATGCGGTGCTCCTTGCGCTGCCCCTAGCGCCACTGTGTGACGAGGAATGTCGTGGTCCAGCCCCTGAAACGTTCCCAACTGGGACGGCCATCGAGGTCGAGGAAACCGAGGGCGATACTGACCCCGGACCCGTCTCCGACCCTCGCTGGGCAGCCCTCGCAGATCTGGACTTCGAACCGGACGAGTCCGGCGAGTAGAGTCCTCCGTCTGCCCGGGGCACCCCCCGGTCCCGCGAGCGGCTCTGTGTGCCGCCCCCCGAATCAGGAACGACCATGGCCGTACCCAAGAAGAAGACCTCGAAGTCCAAGAGCCGTAGCCGTCGTGCCTCAGCGTGGCGCATCGCCACCCCGGCCCGCAGCACCTGCCCGCGTTGTGGCGCCGTGAAGCGTCCGCACGTTGTGTGCGGAAACTGCGGTTGGTACAACGGCCGCCAGGCTCTCAACGTCGACTGATCCCGAGGGGTCTTCATGCTTCCCATCGCTGTTGATGCCATGGGGGGCGACAACGCTCCCAGTGCAATCGTCGCTGGCGCGCGCCGCGCCGTCGACGAACTTGGTATTCCCGTTGTCTTGGTCGGACGCGCTGCTGAACTTGGCGATACCGGCGGTTTAGAAGTCATCGAAGCATCTGAAGTCATCGCAATGGATGCCGATGCCGGATCAAGTGTCCGAAAAATGAAGGACTCGTCACTTGTGCGTGCTGCTGAAGCAGTTCGCGATGGCAGAGCTTCAGCGATGGTGAGCGCGGGCAATACCGGAGCCACGATGGCGAGCGCTTTGTTGCGCATGGGACGCATTAAAGGCGTGCAAAGACCTGCAATTGCAACGCCGATTCCTGTTCCCGGCTTCGACACTCCCACCGTGCTGCTCGATGCCGGAGCAAATGCCGAGTGCAGTGCAGATTGGCTCGTTCAGTTCGCTCAGATGGGTGCAGTATTTGCGAAACAGCGTTTCGGGGTCACGTCGCCGCGTGTTGGTTTGCTGTCGATTGGCGAAGAGCCAACAAAGGGCAATCCGCTTGTCAAAGAGACGCACAAGTTGCTGGCCGAAGGTTCTTGGATCGGTGCAACCGGCGCACAGTTCATCGGCAATGTCGAAGGTCGCGACATCATGACCGACGATGTCGACGTTGTTGTCACCGATGGTTTCACCGGAAACGTTGCGCTCAAAACTCTCGAGGGTTCACTGAAGTCGATCATCAACTCGCTCCTCGCTGCGTTTGATTCTTCTGACGAGGCTCGCGCTGCTGCAGCAGCTCTGTGGCCTTCTCTTCTTCCTTTGTATGACTCTCTCGATCCAGAGAACACTGGTGGAGCGATGCTTCTCGGAGTTGATGGTGTCTGCATCATCAGCCACGGATCCTCGTCGGATCGAGCGATGGTCAACGCGGTTCGCGTCGCTGCCGACATGGTGACCGCCAATGTGGTCGGCCATATTGCTGCCACCGTCCGGCCCGCTGACTGACCAGAAGTGGTGCTGGTCGGATGCCGTTCCGACCTGCGGTTTTCACAAGCGGGCAAAGTTTGATTCCGGTACGATCCGGACGTTCCGTTTTCGTCCGAGGAGACCGCTGTGCCCGCAGAGACCCATGTCGAACAAGGCCCCATCGACCGAGAGTTCGTCCTGAATCTGGTCCGTGACCGGTTAGCTGACATCCTCGAGACCGAGCCCACTGCCATTAACGAGGGCGATTCCTTCGCCGATGACCTCGATGCCGACAGCCTTGCGCTCATTGAATTGGTCGAAGCCCTTGAAGAAGAACTGGGCGAGCGCAGCGTCGGATTCCGCATCGAGGACGAAGATCTCGCCGATCTGAAGACCGTGCGCGACGCCATCGATTACGTCATGGCGAAGCTGGGCTGAGGTCCTGAGCACCGACGCAGTTGCCGAGCTGGTCGAACGTCTGGGTTACGGGTTCTCCGATCCCGGGCCTTTAACGCTCGCGCTCACGCATCGGTCCTGGTGTTATGAGACCGGGCACACGGCATCGAATGAACGACTTGAATTCCTCGGCGACGCCGTTCTCGGCGTTGTGGTCACTGATTACCTCTTCACAACTCACCCTGAGATGCCCGAAGGGCTTCTAGCCAAAGTTCGGTCAGCAGTTGTGAGCGAACCAACGCTGGCGAAAATCGCCGGCGATCTCGGCGTGGGCGAGGCGGTTCGTCTCGGCAAAGGTGAAGATGCCAGCGGCGGCCGGTCGAAAGCATCCATCCTGTCCGACGCTATGGAGGCCATCATCGGCGCTGTGTATGTCGATGGCGGAATTGATGCCGCTCGAGATGTGGTCCTTGGTCTCTTCGGAGCATCGATCGCCACGGCCGCCGAGGAACCAGGCGACGGCGATTTCAAGTCGCAACTTCAAGAACTCACGGCGCGACGCTTCGCCGCTGCGCCGGTCTATGAACTCGGGGCCGAAGGTCCCGACCACGAGAAACGATTTTCTGCTCGCGTTTCGATCGACGGCAACGTCATCGGTGAGGGTGAAGGTCGATCAAAGAAGGTCGCCGAACAGGGCGCAGCGCAGGCCGCGCTCAACTATCTGTCAACGGTGACCGTCCCCAACCATGAGAGTGGGCAGCACGATGCCTGAATTGCCCGAAGTAGAAACCATCCGCCGTGAGCTTGAAAAAGAAGTTGTCGGTCGCAAGGTGAAAACCGTTGAAACAGTCGGGAAGAAGTCGATCAAACGTCAGACTCCTGCCGAATTTGTTTCGGGGCTCGAAGGCGCCAAAATCACCGGCTCGCAACGCAAAGGGAAATATCTCCTGATGCCACTCGACAACGGCCAGGTGCTTGTTGTGCATCTGCGTATGTCTGGGCAGTTGCGTCGCAACGCAATCAAGGATCCGGTCGAAAAGCACACGCACGTGACGATCACCTTCACGCAAGGTGGCCAACTTCGATTCGTCGATCCTCGGACATTCGGTGAAATGTTTCTGGCGACTCCCGACGAAATCACCTCAGAAATCGAAGAACTTTCGAACCTCGGAGTTGATCCCGTCGAAACCCCGATGTCTTGGGTCGACTTCGGGCACCTCCTTCGTTCGAAGCGCCAGTCGCTCAAGGCCTTCCTCACCGATCAGTCGATGATCGCTGGTATCGGAAATATCTACGCCGACGAGATCCTTTTCGATTCGGGCCTTCGTTTCGATCGTGAAACCGGTTCACTTACGACGCAGGAAATCCGCCGTCTCTACCGCTCGCTGGTCGAGATTTTGCACGAAGCAATTAAGTACAACGGCTCCACTCTGGGCGATGGGCAATATGTCGATCTGTTCGGGAAGGCCGGCGATTACCAAAGCCATCATCAGGTGTACGACCGCGACAAGCAGCCATGTCGTCGGTGTCGTCGTAACGACATCGTTAAGACAAAGGTTGCGAGTCGGTCCACCTTCTACTGCGAGGTCTGCCAGGTCTGATGTATCTGAAACGACTCACGATGAAGGGCTTCAAGTCCTTCGCCGATACGACAGCTCTTGATCTTGAACCAGGCGTCACCGTTGTGGTGGGTCCGAACGGTTCGGGCAAATCCAACGTGGTCGATGCCATCGGCTGGGTGCTTGGCGCGCAAGCTCCCTCGGCTGTTCGTTCACAAAAAATGGACGATGTTATTTTTGCTGGCACGACGAAGCGCGCTGCTCTCGGGCGCGCTGAAGTGAGTCTGACCATCGACAACGCGTCGGGGATGCTCCCCATCGAGTTCAACGAGGTCACGATCACTCGAACGTTGTTCCGTTCGGGCGACAGCGAATACGCGCTGAACGGCGTGCCTTGTCGACTCCTTGACATCCAGGATCTTCTTTCCGACAGCGGCGTTGGCCGTCAGCAGCATGTGATCATCTCGCAGGGCCAGATCGATGCGGTGCTCAATGCTCGACCAGAAGAGCGTCGGGCAATTATCGAAGAAGCCGCTGGCATTTTGAAGTACCGCCGACGCAAGGAAAAGTCTGAGCGTCGCCTGATGTCCACCGAGGGCAATCTCACTCGCCTGCAGGACCTTCTTCGTGAGGTTCGTCGCCAGTTGCGTCCTCTCGAGCGTCAAGCCGATGCTGCCCGTCGTCATGCTGGCGTCGTCTCTGAACTCACCGCATTACGGATCTTCATCGCCGGTCGCGAACTTGCGGGTCTGCGTACTCGTCTCGAAAATGGCATGCGTGGCCGTGCCGAACTTTCGTCAGAAGAAGAACGCCTCCGCCGTTCGTTGGCGGAACTCGATGCGCAGATCATGTCGGTTGAAGCCGAACTCACTGCCATGGGTGGCGATGACCTCGGAGACGGACTCGCGTCCTATGAATCGTTGTTCCAGCAAGCTCGTGGTTTGTCGGCTGTTCTCACTGAACGTCGACGCGGTCTCGATCGTCTGCGCGGCGCGTCAATCGATCAAGGTGTTGTTGCTTCGCTTGAGGCGGAAGCAGCTCGATTGGCCACGGAACTTTCCGAGGTTGAGTCTGAGGCCGAGGGGTTTGCTCCACTAGTCGCCGAACTTGCAGACGCCGAGCAATTGCTCGCCGCTGAACGCTTGGCGTTCGAAGAGCAATGGTCAACTGGCATCCCCGCTCCCACTGGTGCGGCGGCCGAAGTTCGTGGCGAACTCGCTGCGTTGCGCACCGCTTCGGGTCGGGCGCGCGAAGAACGAGATCGCATAGCGACCCGCGCAACGGCGCTCGCCGAGAAGGCCGCGCAGCTACTCACCGAAACCGAATCTCTGCGCACGCAATTGATCGAACTCGAATCAGCAGAACTTCCGCTCGTCGAGTCGATGGAAGCGGCGGAGTCTCGTCGCTCAAAGGCAGAATCTGCAGTTGAAGCGGCCGAGTCGGTTCATCGTTCAGCGGAAAGCGAACAGCATGCGTGGCGTGCCCGTGTTGAAGCACTTGCACTCGCGCTCGACGAAGCTCGATCACGCGCTGGCACCGAGCGACTTGCAGGCATCGATGGTGTTCTCGGCACAGTTCTCGATCTCGTCGAAATCGACGCTGGTTGGGAATCCGCGTTTGAAGCCGCCGTGGGCGAAGCGCTTGCTGCGGTAGTCGTCGATGGTGTCGCTTCTGGTCGTCGGGCGCTTGAAGCTCTTAGCGCCGAATCACTTAGCGGTGCGGTGCTGGCCCTCGGGGCCGAACGATCTGCCCGAACCGCGCCCCCGATTGGGGCTCCGTTGCGGGGGCATGTGCGTGCCCGTCGCCACGATGTCGAGCCTCTGCTCGATGCACTCCTTGGGTCAGCCGTTGTGATCGATGGTGGATGGGTCCAGGCCGTCGATGCATCGCTCGCGTACCCAGATGCCATCGTGGTCACCAACAGTGGCGATCGATTTGGTGTGAGCGGTTGGCGTGTTGGTTCCTCCGGTGCTGGTGCCACAGGTGCCGCGCTTGACGATGCAACTCGCCGTGCCGAAGAAGCCGAGGTTCGTGCCTCTGACGCGGCGGTGGTGCTCGAAGCCGCTCGGAAAGAACTCTCCGAAGCAGCAGCAGTCGAAGCAGCGCTTGCTCGCGATCTCGACGTCAACGATTCTCGCCTCACTGCAGCGGGTGACCGTCTTCAGCGGGCCGAAACCGATCGTCGTGATGCCGCAACAGAAGCGGAAGCGCTGAATGATCACCTCGTCGAACTCACCGAGCGCGTAACGCGTGAAGACGCTCGAATTGCAGAACTCGAAGGAATGCTTCCCGAACTCGAAGCGGCCGACAATGAGTTGGCTGCGTCTGCGCGCCGTATGGCCGAGTCTCGTTCTCGCCTCGAAGAGCAAGCAGCCGAGGTTGGTTCTCGTAGAAGCGATCTCGAAGTACGAAGCGTTGCTGTTGTCGAACGCCGTCAATTCCTCACCGGTCGCCTCTCCGAGGTCGAGACCCGTCTTGATGGAGCCGCGGCGGAACGCGAAGCCGCCGAAGCGCGTCGTTTGGAACTCGATCGAACCCAGACCGCACTCGATCGTTTGTCGGCGCTCGTCCAGAATCGTTCTTCTCTTATTGAAGGGCGGCTTTCCGACTTCCGTGAGCGTCGTCGTCAGCAGTCCGAAGCTGCACGCGGTGTCGCTGGCCGTCTCGATGGTCTTCGCCGCCAGCGTTCGGAACAAGAACGAGGTCTTGGTGAAGTTCGCGAGCGTTTGCAGCGAGCCGAAATCGATCATGCCGAAATCGAAATGCGTATCGAAGCCGCGGTGGAGGCATTGCGCCGCGATCTCGATTGCGAACCCGATGTGGCGATCGCCAGCGAATGCCCAGAACTTGCCGAGGGAGCGACTGCTGCTGGTCGAGCACGCGAACTCGAACGCGACCTGCGCCTGATGGGGCCGATCAATCCGTTGGCCCTTGAAGAATTCGATGCGTTGCAGGAACGACACACGTTCCTCGAACAGCAACTCGAAGATGTTAAAGAAAGCCGTCGTGAACTTGCGAAGGTGATTCGTGCCATCGACGGTGAAATCGTTAGCGTTTTCGCTGCCGCCTTTGCCGATGTTGCTGCGAATTTTGAATCCCTCTTCCAAACGCTGTTCCCAGGCGGTCAAGGTCGACTCAAGCTCACCGAGCCCGACAACTTGCTACTCACTGGTATCGAGGTCGAGGCCAAGCCTTCCGGTAAGAACGTCCGAAAGCTGTCACTACTTTCGGGTGGTGAGCGTTCGCTTACCGCTTTGGCGTATTTGTTTGCGGTGTTCCGCAGTCGTCCGTCGCCGTTCTACGTGATGGACGAAGTCGAGGCTGCCCTCGACGACATGAACCTCAGTCGATTCCTTGGCCTCGTTGCCGAATTCCGTAACGACGCACAGCTCGTCATCGTGAGCCATCAGAAGCGCACGATGGAAGCGGCCGATTGCCTTTATGGCGTGTCGATGCAGTCGGGTGGCTCCTCGAAGGTGGTCAGTGAAAAGGTGTCTTCGTAAGCGTCCGACTTATGGCAGTCGGTTGGACCAGGCCAACGCCAGCCCTGACGCAATGGCCAGCGTGAGGAACGAGGCCGCAATGAACCACTGGGTGAGTGACGACTGTCCGTCGTCGAATCCAATCGAGGACCCGATCTTTGAATAGACGTCGGTCAACTGGTTCTGTGTCGTTGCTTCGTAGGAATTGCCGCCTGTTTCCTGCGCAATTGTTTTAAGTGCGGGTGCGTCGACAGGCACACTGACGCTCTGACCATTTGGAAGTGTGACGGTTCCGGTCGCTGTTCCGAAAGCGATAGTCGAGACGGGCACGCCCTCGTCGGAGGCGCGCTTTGTCGCTGTTGCATTCGCAGTGCCCATCGTGGTGGTGCCGTCAGAGAGCAACACGATTGCCGCTGGAACCGCTGCGCCGTCTGGTGCCGGGGGAACATCACCGAGTGCATCGAGGCTGGAATTGATTGCGTCGCCAATCGCAGTTCCATCTGCAAGTGGAGCGTTCTGGATTGCATTCGCAACTTGTTGGCGGTCGGTGGTCGGAGCGACACGTATTTTCGAGCTACCGGCAAAGGTGACAAGGCCGACGTTGAACTGTTTCGGAACATCGTCAAGGAATGCAGTGGCGGCGGCCTTTGCTGCTTCGATTCGGCTGGGCTTTACGTCAGTGGCTTCCATTGACAACGAAACGTCGAGGGCAAGCATGACCGTGGCGCGTTCGCGAGGAACTTTCACATCGTGTACTGGTTGGGCAAAGGCGAGCACAAGCGCTGCGAGGGCAACAAGCTGCACGGCAGCGGCGATATGTCGACGCCAACCTGGCCGGTTCGGGGCGACCGATTCGAGCAATGCGAGATTGGTGAAGCGCACGGCGTACTTCGACCGCCGCTTTTGGAACATGGCGTAGGTGATGCCTAGGGCGACGACGACGATAAGCAACAACAGTCGCCATGGACTGAGAAAGGAAATACCCATCATCGGACGGCTCCAGTGGTGAGGGTCGCTCCGGCAATTGCTCCGACATTTCCAGAGCCATGCGCGGCAGAACGTGACTGCGAATCGATGCGATCACGGCGACGAGATACGAAACGGGCGAGGTCAAGTAACCAATCCCGGTCAGTGCGAAGCACGAGGTGGTCTGCACTTGTGGTGCGAATTCGTGATGCGATCACTGCCCGTTGTTCGGCTGCAGCAAGTGCGTAACGGTCGCGGAACTTTGCATTGCCTGTCGGAACTTCAATTTCATGACCGGTGACGGTGTCATGGAGAACAAGCATTCCGACATCAGGAAGTTCAAGTTCGACTGGGTCAACGACTTCGATGCAAAGGACATCGTGGCGAAGCGCCAAGGTTCGCAGGGCGGTATCCCACAGGCCTGGATCGAGGAAATCGGAGATAACGACGATGAGTCCTCGCCGCTTTGCGGTGCCGGCAATTCGGCGCAACCCAGCGGTGAGATCGGTCCGACCCGGCTGTGGGTTATCGAGGGCACCGAGTACGCGGCGCAGAAGCGCTTGCATGTGGACACGGCCCGATCGAGCCGGAATCGGTGGAGATGCGCCATCGGGTCCGATGGTCATTGCTCCAATTCGGTTTCCTGTGCGAGCGGTAAGGAATCCTGTTGCCGCTGCGGCCGCAAGCGCTAGGTCGCGCTTTTCGCAGGTTGCTGTGCCGAATGCGAGCGAAGCCGATGCATCGACGAGGATCCACGTTTCAAGTTCGCGATCGGCGACGCTGTCACGTACATGGGTCTCGCCGAGTCGGGCGGTGACATTCCAATCGATGCGACGAACGTCATCACCAGGTTGATAGGCGCGGATCTCGCCAGGCTCGGAACCGTGCCCGGGTGTGAGCCCGCGATGGTCGCCTTGTAAGAGTCCGTCGAGTCGGCGGGTGACAGTGATTTCGAGTCGGCGGAGGATTTCCGCGGCGGGGGTTCCGTCGATTGAGGGGGCCGCCGTTTTTTTGGTGCTCACCGGCCGGCGACAGCGGTTGGGTTCTGCGACGGCGCAATGACTGGCGCGTGCACGGTCGACAGAAGGCGGGCGAGGATCTGCTCAACAGAGAGTCCTTGTGCCAACGCTTCATAGGACGGCACAACACGGTGACGCAGCACATCGGGAGCGATATCGAAAATGTCTTGAGGCAAGACATAGCCGCGACCCCTCATGAGAGCGAGGGCCCGTCCGCCGGCGACGAGACCGAGCGATGCTCGCGGACTTCCGCCCCACGAGATGAGTTCGGCAAGTTCCGGAAGTCCGTATGCGGCCGGTTCGCGAGTGGCGAGGACAAGGCGAACGGCGTAATCGGCAACGGCAGGTGCAATGTGCACCGCATCACAGGATTTCTGTAACTCGATGAGTTGTTCGAGGCTCAGCTTTTGCTGAGCTTTTGGTGCTCCTGCGCTCATGCGGGCCACGATCTGTGCCTCTTCTGCTGCTGTCGGGTAACCGACAACAATTTTCATGAGGAATCGATCGCGCTGTGCCTCGGGGAGTGGATAGACGCCTTCACTCTCGATGGGGTTTTGGGTGGCGAGCACCAAGAATGGTTCAGGAACCTTCTTTGTGGTGCCAGCGATTGAAACCTGATGCTCAGCCATGACTTCGAGAAGTGCTGACTGCACCTTCGCTGGAGCGCGGTTGATTTCATCGGCCAAGACGATGTTGGCGAATACCGGACCCCATTCGATATCGAACGATTCATTCGAAGCGCGGAAAATCCTCGTGCCAACGAGGTCGGCGGGGAGGAGGTCGGGCGTGAACTGCAGTCTGTTGTAATCGCCCCCGATAACGGTGGCGAGGGTTTCGACCGCGAGTGTCTTGGCGAGACCGGGAACGCCCTCGAGAAGTACATGGCCTCGAGCGAGGAGCCCTACGAAGAGGCGCTCGATGGCACGGTCTTGGCCGACGATGACTTTCTTCATCTCCATGAGCGCTGATTCGAGAAGGGCGGCCTCAGTGGCTGTCGCGGCGGTGCGTTCGTTCGGCGCTGAGGAGAAAGGCTGATCTGACATCGGGGGCTCCTGGAAAGGATTCGTGGACGTTGGGGCGTTATGGGTGGCAGTCATGGTGGGAAGGGGACCACATCGGACCGAAGGACACCATAAAGCCGAGCGGAGACCTTGTCGCTGGTCGTTTGGGGCGATGAGATGTCCCCGAGTGCAATGGGTGGGGGAGTCGGGGGCGGTACCGTCAATACCGTGCGAGTGCTTGTGGTTGATGACGAAGTTGAGCTGGCTGAGGCGATTGCCCGGGGCTTGCGCCGTGAAGGCTATGCAGTTGATGTCTCCAATGATGGGGATGACGCTCTCGACAAAGTCATGATCAATACCTATGACTTGTTGTGCCTAGATATCACGATGCCCGGTACTGACGGGCGCGAGGTTTGCCGCAAGGTCCGGGAACAGGCCGATCCTCAACCACGGATTCTGATGCTTACTGCCCGTGATGGTCTTGACGATCGGGTGTCAGGACTCGATGACGGTGCCGATGATTATTTAGTCAAACCGTTCGCGTTCCCTGAACTTTTGGCTCGAGTGCGGTCATTGCTTCGTCGCGATTCTCGGGCAGTGTCTGCGGTGACGGTCGTCGGTGAACTCGAACTTGATGATGCACGACATGAAGCAAAACGTGGAACCCGTCGCCTTGACCTCACCGCGAAAGAATTCGCGTTACTTCGCTATTTCATGCTCCATGCTGGTGAAGTCATTTCACAAGAAGAATTACTTGAGCACGTTTGGGATGAACACGCAGATCCGTTCACCAATACCGTGCGCGTAACTGTCGGGACGCTTCGTCGCAAAGTTTCGCTTGATGGAGAGATCCCACTTATCGAAACGCTTATCGGTTCCGGATATCGGTTATTTGACTCGTGATTGATCCGCACATTCCACCGCCAGCGGATGATCGACCCGAAGTCAAAGTTGATCAACCTCGCCCGACGAGCACGGTTCGGACGCGTCTGCATTCACGTTCACATCGAGCATCGAGTCGCCTTCCTTCTTGGATGGGTTCGATCCGGTTCCGTCTTACTGCGGTGTGGTCGATTCTCGTCTTTGGGCTTGCTGCACTTGTCGTCGGTGGCATCTACTTAGGCCTGCAGTATTCGCTGAAAAATCAAAAGATTTCGGCGATGGCTTTTCAAGTTGGCGGCATCACATTCATCCAGCCCGATCAGGCTCAATTGGTTCAGAGGGCAGTGAACGAACGGGCGCTCGATGCGTTACGGGTTTATTCGTTTTGGGCCTTGCTGGCACTCTTTTTTCTCAGTCTGGTTGTGGGTTGGATCGTGAGCGGGCGACTCCTTCGTCCTCTTGGTGAAATCTCAAACTCGGTCCGCGAGATTCAAGCGAGCGATCTCAAGCAACGGATCGATCTAGGCGGCCCGAATGACGAACTGCGACAACTGGCGGACACCTTCGATGACATGCTCGGTCGTCTCGACGAAGCGTTCGAAGGACAGCGGCAGTTCATTCATGAAGCAAGTCACGAATTGCGAAACCCACTGGCAGTGATTCGAACAAATCTCGAAGTAACCCTTGCTGATCCGGATGCCAGCGCCGAGGAATTGCGACACGCGGCTGAAGTGGTGGAGCGATCATCTGAACGTATGGCGCGACTGGTCGATGACTTGCTTGTCTATGCCCGAAAGGGAACGCTTTCGCTTGAACGTGATCCGGTTGATATCGCGTTACTCATCAATGAGGCCGCTGAAGAATTCACCGCTCCAGCAAGTGCGGCAGGCGTTCATCTTGTCCATCAGGCAGTCGGTGGCTTGTGGGTCGTGGGTGATCGTCTTGCTCTGCGCCAGGCGCTTGGCAATCTCTTAGCGAACGCCATCCGGTATTCGCCCGAAGGCACCACAGTCCGTCTTCGCGGTGGTCTCGAAGGACCATGGGTGTGGTTGGCCGTTGAAGATCAAGGTCCGGGGATCGATCTCGTCGACCAAGACCGAGTGTTTCAGCGTTTCTGGAGAGGCGATTCACGAGAGGGGCGCGAACAAGGTCGCAGCGGACTGGGTCTGACAATTGTTCGACAGATCGCCGAAGCCCATGGCGGTGAGGTCAAGCTCGTCTCACAGGTCGATCATGGCTCGGCGTTCGCTCTTTGGCTTCCAGCGCTCGCCCCAGCGCAACCGTCGCCGCCGTTACTGGAGAGTTGAGCGATCTCGTGGAGGTCGTACGCAAGCGAACAAATCTTTTTGACTTTCGTTCGTCTTTCGCTGCCCATCGGTACGTTGCCCACACGTTCGCCGTCCGGTGTCCGTACGATCTCAACCGAACCCGCTGCAGGAGTCGATTTCTATGACCTGGGATAACCAGCCCCCCGCAATGCCACCCCAGACCCCGTCCCCTCCGACGCCACCCGCACCAGCGAGCGGTTGGGAGCCCGCGCCAATGCCTCCGTCGTGGGAAAGTGCCGCTCCAGCGGCGCCGACGACTCCGGCTGCACTGGTTCCATCGAGCGACCCTTGGGGCGGTGCACCGACACCTCCACCGGATCGCCGAACGAACTCATCGGGTCCGCGCCGCTCGAATGCGTTCCTTCGCGTTGCTATCTCCCTCGTTGTTGTTGTCGGCCTGTTTGGCCTTGGTTTCGGCATTCGATCGCTCATTGACAACAAAACGACGACTGTTGTTCGTAGCTCGAGTGCAAATGGTCAAGTCACGACCACGGCTGTCACTATTGATCCTGGCCAGGAACCGATTGCCTACGTTGCGGCAATGGTGAGCCCTTCAGTTGTGCAGATCGAAACCAGCGAAGGTCTTGGTTCGGGTGTCGCATACGACACTGATTTGTTCATCACCAATGCCCACGTTGTGGGTACTGCGCAGACAGTTACTGTTCGCGATTCGCACGGCACCGCGGTGAAGGGCCAAGTTCTTGGCGCCGATACCGGCACCGACATTGCCGTTGTTCGTGCCGCTGGTCTTCAAGCCCCGCCAGCGAAGTTGGCGAACGACAAGCCCCATGTTGGTCAGATCGCCGTTGCTGTCGGTAGCCCTTACGGACTTGAACAGACCGTTACTTCGGGCATCGTTTCGGCGGTGAACCGTCCGGTGCCGAATGAAAAGAGCGTTGTGATCAACATGGTCCAGACCGACGCTTCGATCAATCCCGGCAACTCAGGTGGTGCGCTTGCGAATCGCAACGCTGAGATCATGGGAATCAACTCTTCGATCTACAGCCAGACAGGCGAGAACACCGGTATCGGTTTCGCCATTCCGATCTCGACCGCCAAGCGTGTTGCTGACCAACTTGCTGCAGGCAAGACCGTGGCTCGCGCTGGACTCGGACTCAGTGGTCCAAGCACGACACCTTCGGGTAGTGCTGGCGCCTATGTTCAGAGCGTCACAAGCGGGGGCGCCGCCGACAAGGCGGGAATCAAATCGGGTGACCTCATCGTTGCCGTCGACGGCGTGCCGGTGCGCAGCTTTGATGAACTGCGAGGCATGGCCAGTGGCTACAGCCCTGGTGACAAGGTTGTTGTCGAGATCAATCGTGACGGCAAGGTGCTTGATGTCGACGTCACGCTGGGCACGCTCAAGTAACAGGCCACACCCCAACACATTTCGATCGGTGGCCGCCTCAGGGGCGGCCACCGACGCGTCGGGGGCTGAGTCCGAAGGGCCATCAAGGGGCGTGGCCTGTCGCCCGGATGGGCCAGAAGTGCGGCCCACTAGGCTTGCCAGCCCATGACTGTGATTCTCATCATCGTTGCTGTCGTCGTTGTCCTTGGCCTGATTGTCGGGTTCGGATTCATTGCCCCGCGCAATCGTCGCGGGTCGCTGGAACCGCCGTCGAAGCACCGCTCGCTGGTCGACGACCGTGTTGTTCCTCCTGAAGAAGCCGAGCGCGCTTCGCTGGTCGAGGCCGAGGTCGCTGCTGATCTCGAGATCAGAATTCCGGTCGAGGACGTTGTCGTCGACGCTGTTGCTGAGCGCCCTCGTTTCCGTGATCGACTCGGAAAAGCTCGTGCGGCGTTGTCGGGCGCTATGGGTTCGATTGCAAGTCGCTCAAAGATCGACGCCGAAACCTGGGACGAACTCGAAGAAGCACTCATCCTCGCTGATGTGGGTGTTGGATCGACACAGGACCTCCTCGATCACTTGCGAGCGCGAGTCAAAGCCGATGGCCTCTCTAACGGTGAGGAACTTCTTGGCGCACTCAAAGCAGAGATGGCCGATCGACTGAGTGGCTTCGATCGCGAACTCAAGTTGTCGAGTGAATCGGGCCCATCCGTATGGCTTTTTGTTGGCGTCAATGGTGTTGGAAAGACGACAACAATCGGAAAAGTTGGGGTCCGTGAAGTGCGAGAAGGTCAAACTGTTTTGATGGCGGCGGGCGATACGTTCCGCGCTGCGGCTGCAGAACAACTCGGAATGTGGGCCGAACGCGCAGGGGCTGAATTTGTTCGAGGTAACGAAGGCGGCGACCCAAGTGCAGTGATTTTCGACGGTGTCGAAGCCGCAAGCGCCCGCAATATCGACCTCGTTCTTGCCGATACTGCTGGACGCCTTCACAACAACGTCAATCTCATGGAAGAACTCAGCAAGGTTCGTCGTGTCGCCGATAAGGGTGCCGGAAATGTCACCGAAGTTCTTCTCGTGATCGATGCGACCACTGGTCAGAACGGTCTGGTTCAGGCCAAACAGTTCACTGACGCTGTTGAACTCACCGGTGTAGTGCTCACCAAACTCGACGGATCAGCCAAGGGCGGCATCGTCGTCGCTATTCACGATCAACTTGGTATACCGGTGAAGTTGGTCGGACTGGGCGAAGGCGCCGAAGACCTTGTTTCATTCGATGCACAGGAATTTGTGGAGGCATTGTTCGCATGAAAAAACTCTTAACATTTCCAGTTCATTTTGCATGGCGAGCACTAGTTCTTCCGGTGAAAGTGCTTGTTGCATCGCTGGGGCTCACCTTTCGGGCCGGCTTCAAAGTCGGAGCGCTACCGGTGAAGGGCAGCGCTGTCGTCACCCGTGCCCTTGGTTGGAAAATTGTTGGCGCCGTCACTGTTGGAGTGGTCATTGGCATTGTCATTGGCCGACAAATCGGACTGATGTCGCATAACCATGATCACAACCATGACCACGACGCGGACGCCGTGTTTGATGGCGCCACCAACGAGGTCGCAGCCTGATGTTTGAGTCACTTTCAGACAGGTTTGAGTCTGTCCTCGGAAAACTGAAGGGCAAAGGCAAGCTCTCCGAAGCCGATGTCGATGAAGCGCTGCGCGAGATCCGCCTCGCGCTCCTCGAAGCCGACGTCAACTTCACGGTGGTCAAGAATTTCTGTTCGCGAATTCGCGACCGAGCAGTTGGTGAAGAAGTTTCGAAAGCACTGAATCCTGGCCAGCAGATGGTCAAGATCGTCAACGATGAACTCACTGCCACGCTCGGTGGCGAAACCATTCGGATTACGTATAACTCAAAACCCCCCACTGTTGTTCTCATGGCGGGTTTGCAGGGTTCGGGTAAGACAACCAACTCGGCAAAGTTGGCTCGTTGGTTTAAGAGCCAGGGACGTCATCCGCTTCTTGTTGGCGCCGATCTTCAACGTCCAGCGGCGGTAGAGCAGTTACGCACGCTCGGACGCCAGATCGAAGTCCCTGTTTTTTCTGAGGACACCAATCCGGTGCAGGTTGCGAAAAGCGCGCTGACCGAAGCGCGCAAGACCGGTCGTGACATTGTCATCGTCGATACGGCTGGTCGTCTCGCTATTGATGCAGAACTGATGGACGAGGTTCGTCGCATCTCCGAGGCCGTCGATCCCGATTACACATTCCTCGTCATTGATGCGATGACCGGTCAAGACGCGGTCAACACGGCCGAAGCGTTTCACGCAACCCTCGAACTCGATGGTGTCATCCTCACCAAACTCGATGGCGACGCGCGCGGTGGTGCAGCACTCAGCGTTAAGGAAGTTGTTGGTCGTCCAATCGCGTTCGCTTCGACGGGTGAAAAACTTCGCGACTTTGACCTCTTTCATCCAGATCGTCTGGCCGGCCGCATCTTGGGTATGGGCGACATGCTCACGCTGATTGAGAAGGCCGAAGAAGTCTTCGAAAAGGATCAAGCAGAAGCAGCAGCGACGCGCTTACTGGAAGGTCAGTTCACCCTCGAAGATTTTCTCGATCAGATGCAGCAGTTGAAAAAGATGGGGCCGCTTTCGGGAGTGCTTGGCATGATGCCCGGCATTCCCAAAGAAGTGAAGAACGCACAGATCGACGACCGTGAAATCGCGCGAGTCGAGGCCATCATTCGCTCGATGACCCCGGCTGAACGTGTCGATCCCGACCTCATCGATCAGTCCCGTCGAGTTCGAATCGCTACTGGTTCGGGCACCGAGCCCGCTCGTGTGGGCGAACTCATCAAGCAGTTCAAAGAGATGTCGAAGATGATGAAGCGCATGGGCGGCGCCGGAACCAAGCGGCTTACTAAGTCACGTCGCAAAGTCGCTAAAGGCAAAGCAAAGGGTCCGGGTGGCCGCTCCACCGGAGGTGGTCGGGTCGCCCCAAAGGGCAAGGCGCCTCTGCGATTGCCGGATTTTGAAGCTGATTTGGGCGGGGCGAAGCCCGGAGGCGGATTACGTCTTCCAGGCCTTCCCGGCAGCCCCGAAAGTGACCCCTTTGGCCTTGGCTGAGTTCTCAACTTGCCCGCGACGGCATTGCGGGCCACGATTGAAGGCCAATCAGCCGTCCCGATGGGTTCGGCCGAAAACGTTCGCAGTTCCGTTCTTGCACGACCAGCAGAAGAGAGAAACCTCGTGGTGAAGCTCCGCCTTATGCGGATGGGAAAGACCAAGCAGCCGACGTACCGCGTCGTTGCCGCTGATGCGCGCTCGCCGCGTAATGGCCGTTTTATCGAAATCGTGGGTCACTACAACCCTCGTACCGAGCCATCTGAGATCACCATTGACAACGACAAGGCCGTTGCCTGGCTTCAGAAGGGCGCGCAGCCCACTGAAGTTGTCGAGAAGCTTCTGAAGATCTCTGGCGCTTGGGAGCAGTTCACCGGCGCAGCGTCGTGAGCGACGTCGCCGAAACCGTCGACGCGTCGGAAGAAACTCCCGACTTCACCACAGCCAAGGCTGTGTTGACCTACGTCGTTCAGCAACTCGTCGAGGATCCTTCCGCCGTCGAAATCGAACTCGACTCTCGCGGCCGTAAGTCTGTACTTAACGTGCACGTTGGTCCTGGCGACATGGGTCGCGTCATCGGCAAGCGCGGTCGTGTTGCGCAGTCGATCCGCACCGTCGTGCGTGCCGCCGCTGCCCGTGACGGTGGCGATGTCGAGGTCGAGTTCCTCGACTGATCCGGTGAACCTCCTCGAGGTCGGCCGAATCGACAAACCGCATGGAGTGCGCGGCGACGTCGTCGTTGCTCTCACTACGACTGAGAAGGGTCGCGTCGCTCCCGGTACGCGCCTGTTCTCTGGCGATCGTGAATTTTTGATCACTGCATCGCGTCCGCATCAACATCGTTGGATTGTGGCCTTCGAAGGTGTGTTTGGAAGAGAAGGGGCCGAAGCGATTTCTGGTCTCGTACTTTCGGCTGAAGCTCTCGAAGATGACGATCCCGACGCATTGTGGGTGCATGAACTCATCGGGTCTCCCGTCGTAGAACCAGACGGCACCGATCGCGGTGTCGTCCAATCGGTGCAGGACAACCCAGCGAGCGATCTGCTTGTTCTCGACACGGGGGCACTGGTCCCGTTGCGCTTTCTTGAAGGACGCGACGAACAGGGTCGTCTTGTTGTTGATGTTCCCGACGGTCTCTTCGAACTTCTCGACGAGGACTAAGTCACCATGCGTATCGACGTCTTCACGATCTTCCCCGACATGGTCTCGGGATTTGCGGGGCAAAGTCTTCTGGGCCGCGCGACGGCAAAGGGTTTGCTCGATGTGCGCGTTCATGATTTGCGCGAACACACCACCGATGTCCATCGCACGGTGGATGACTCGCCATTTGGTGGGGGAGCGGGCATGGTGCTTCGTCCCGAACCGATCTATGCCGCAGTCGAAGCTGCCGACCCACCCCGACCGCTGTTCTTGCTCGGGCCAGGTGGACGTCGTCTCGATCAGGCCATGGCGCAGGAGTTGGCGAACTCCGGTGGGTTCTCGCTCCTGTGTGGTCGCTACGAAGGCGTTGATGACCGAGTTCGGACAGATCTCTGCGACGGGGAACTTTCACTTGGCGACTACGTCCTCGGTGGTGGCGAGGTGGCCTCCATGGTGGTCCTAGAGGCCGTAGGGCGACTTGTGCCCGGGGTGATGGGTAATTCCGCCTCAGCGGGCGATGAGTCCTTCAGTGACGGCCTGCTGGAATATCCGCAGTTCACCAAGCCGGCAGAATTTCGGGGGATGGACGTTCCTGAGGTTCTGCGCTCTGGCGATCATGGCCGTATCGCCCGCTGGCGTCGGGCCCGGGCTCTTGAGCGGACGCTGGCCTCTCGACCCGACCTGATCGAGGCCCGCGGGGGACTTTCCGACGAGGAACAGGCCTTGCTGGACGATCCCGACCAGCGGCATTGAGTAAGGGCCGTTCGGCGCTTTGCCGTTCGGGGAGCGCTCCGCCTAGCATGACCCTTCCCTCGGGCAACCGAACCCGGTCCCGATTTCACTTCTTGACCCACCCTCGGGTGGGCATCGCAGCCAGGACACTTCAATGAACGCCATCGACCTCATCGACGCCCAGAGCCTCCGCGACGACGTGCCTCAGTTCGGACCCGGTGACACGCTCAAAGTTCACGTTCGAGTGGTCGAAGGAACTCGTGAGCGCGTGCAGCTCTTCCAAGGCGCTGTCATCCGCCGTCAGGGCGGTGGAATCCATGAAACCTTCACCGTCCGCAAGGTGAGTTTCGGTGTTGGTGTCGAGCGTACATTCCCGCTCCATTCCCCGATCTTGGCCAAGATCGAAGTTGTGAGCCGAGGCGATGTTCGTCGAGCCAAGCTCTATTACTTGCGTGATCGCGTCGGCAAGGCTGCCAAGATCAAGGAGAAGCGCGACTGATAGTCGCGCTGCGTGCTGACCTTTGGTCGGCGGTGACCAACGCTGGTCGCATTTCTTTCGGTGGGAGTTGCTCATGAGTGCTGAGGATCTCGAAGAGTACGAGTCCGATGTCGAATTGCAGCTTTACCGCGAGTACAAAGATGTCTGTCCCATGTTCCGGTTCGTTGTTGAAACCGAACGGCGTTTCTATTTGGCCAATGAGGTCAATCAAAGCGTTGTGAATGAAAACGGTCGCTCTCGGGTTGAGATTGAACTTCGTGACGCGTGGGTTTGGGATATGTACAGGCAGAACCGATTTGTTTCTCACGTCCGAGTGGTCACATTCAAAGACGTCAACATCGAAGAGTTGCCACGCGAAGAGCTGCGACTCCCTTGAAGGTTCAACTCGGTTGACTGCTGGTCGTCGGGCTCTCGGGTCCTACGGCGAAAACTTGACCGCACGGTGGTACGAGCAGCGCGGCTACGTCGTTGTCGACCGCAATTGGCGCTGTCGAGACGGTGAAATAGATCTTGTGTTGGTGCGTGGTCGGTTGGTGGTGTTCTGTGAGGTCAAGACTCGTTCGAGCGATGCTTACGGTTCACCTGCTGCAGCGGTAACGCCGTCGAAACAAGCAAGATTGCGAACGCTCTCATTGCTGTGGCTCAACGCCCGTGATGTCGTTGCGGGTTCGTTGCGCTTTGACGTGGCGTGTGTGGTTGGTAGAGAAGTGTCCGTCATCGAGTCGGCGTTCTAAAAAATGTTGGTCTGACGGAATGGCGAATGCCGACCTATCGTGTCGGAATGGCTACTTCACCTGACCTTGAATTCTTTTTCGATCCAATCTGTCCATTCGCTTGGGTAACCAGTCGCTGGGTGGTCGAAGTTGCTCAACAACGTGATGTTTCGATCGAATGGAAGTTCATCGCTTTAGCGATCGTGAACGAAGACACTGATTACTCAAAGTTTCCGCCGGCCTATCCATCGCTGCATGGGCTCGGGCGCCGCCTGTTGCGCGTTGCCGCTGCGGCACGTGCTGAAGGTGGCAATGACGCTGTAGCTGCGCTTTACACGGCTGCTGGTGAACGCATGCATCACGACGGCGTGTCCGTCGCGGTCTTCGGCGGCGAACCAATCCCCGAGAATCTCGTTGCCGAGGTTGTCGCTGCCGCTGGGCTTGATGCGTCGTTGGCTGCTGCTGCCGATGACGAGTCGTGGGAGGCACTCCTTCGTGAAGAAACCGAACTCTCACTTAGTCGCACAGGTCGTGACGTGGGTACGCCGATCCTCACGTTTGCTCCGGGTACCGATCTCGAGGCCTCGTTGTTCGGTCCGGTGATTTCCTCGATTCCTCGCGGCGCTGCTGCGCTCGAACTCTGGGACGCGGTGCAGACCCTTGCGCGCACGCCAGGTTTCGCCGAGCTCAAGCGTTCGCTGCGCGATCCGCTTTCATTCGACTGAGTTCTCCGTGGCCGACCCGATCATTCCGGTTGTGCTCTGGCGGCCTCATTGCCCGTTCTGTCGCATGTTGTTTTCGGGCATCGAACAACACGGGCTCAAGGTTGAATTGCGCAATATCTGGGAAGACGATGAAGCGCGCACTCTTTTGAATCAACGCATCGGAAGTGAAACTGTTCCGAGCGTGTTGGTTGGCGACGAGATTCTCGTGAATCCATCCATCACTGAACTGATGGCGGTTGTGCGCGAGGCGAACAAGTAACGACGACCCATGTCGTCAGGGTTCGAGTACGACCTTGATGGCTCCAGCGGAGCGATCGGCAGCAACGGCGAATGCTTCTGCTGCGGCGTCGAGCGGGAACCGATGCGTGACGATGATGTCGGAGAGTTCGGGTCGTTGCGCAAGGATCGTGGCGGCCACGTCAACATCTCGTGAAGGCCCGCTGCGGCCGTACATGACAGCAGGAACCAGTGTGAGTTCTTTCATGCCGATGGCCATGCCCGGCATCTCAACGGTTCCGTCCCAGTAGCTACCCAACAAAACAATGGTGCCACCGGGCCGGCAGCGGTCGGCGGCCTCAGCGAGTGCCGATGCGGTTCCTGCCGCTTCGATAACGACGTCGTATCCGTTTCCGTCAAGCGAACCTGCCCCAAGGCGAGTGGCCGCTTCGATCTGACGCTCATGACGCGCTGAGAGGTCGACCTTTGCGCCGGTTTGTTGAGCAACGACGAGAGCGGTTTGTCCGATTGTTCCGCCACCGATGACAGCGACTCGGTCACTACCACGAATGTTCCCGCGTCGAACGCCATGGACGGCGACGGCAAGTGGTTCAACCAAGCACCCGTTGGATGCTGCGACTCCGACAGGAAGTCGGGCAATCGACGAAATAGGAACGAGAACCTTCTCGGCCATGCCTCCGTCGCGTCCAACGCCGAACGCCATTGATGGTCCGCGGACGCAGAGTTGTGTGTTGCCGTCGATGCAGGCATCGCATACGTGGCAGGGATCGATTGGTTCAACCGCGACAGGAGTGCCGTCAGCAAGAGTGCCGGCGAACTCGTGTCCAAACGTGGCGGGAAGGCCAAAGCTCAGGAGATGAAGGTCGGAACCGCAAATGCCGGCTGACGCGACTGTGACGAGAACTCCGTCGCCTGTCGGTTCAGGAATATCGACAACGGTTGGTAGTCCTTCTGGACAACGGACTGCGCGCATGGTTCCCCTTGGTGTGTGCGATCGGCTGGCGCCGCCGCGTGGTTAGTAGTCGTGAGTCAGTTCTTCGAGCAACTGATAGAGCGGATCGGTGCGATCACGTTTTCCTACAGCGGAGTCTGCCGGAATTGGCCAGTCAGAGCCGGCACCGGGAGCATTGACCCATTCAGTGGTCGCGATTCGTCGACTGATACGCCAAGGACCGTCGTTCCGTCGTTCAAGGCGGTCGAGATAGCGAAAGCCAACCGTGAGATTGCGGCGCGGTTCGCCATCAGAAGAGCGGTGGTATGCGATTCCGTAAGTCTCAGCGACGGCGGCGCCGCCGCGGATGGTGGTCAGATGATTTGCGACCACGTGCATGGTGGCGTCGTATTTCGATAAAAGACCGAAGGCCCAGTCAATGAATTCGTCGATTGTTCCCTCAAACGATCCATGAGTGTCAGTGGCGTCGCTGTGGAAGCAACTGGCGACGAGTTCACGGTCTAAGCGATCGATGCCACGGCAATAGCTGAGAAGGAGATCGCTGATTGCCTGGCGATCGGCAAGTGAAGCAGGGTCTGGAGTTCCTGGGTCGACGGATACGAGGCTCATTCCCGCCGAGGCTACGTGTCTGCCATCATCTTGTGCGACCTCTTGGTGTCCCAGGCGGTCCTTGGCCCGACCCTCGGGTCGATGCAGGAGAGCTCAGTGACCACCTCAGTCGATCTGACGAAGCAGAGATGGGCCAAGATCGTTCGTCTGTGGAGCGAGGCCTTTGAGTCTGTTCGTTCGCGTATGTCATGGGGCGCGTGGATGGCAAGTGTCCTTGGCCTGGCGACCGTCGTGTCACGTGTACCTGGAGTTCTTTATAACGGAATGTTCGACCGCGACGAGTCGTATCTGGCTGTTACCGGCGACGTACTCCGTAATGGCGGTCGACTCTATGTCGACGTTATTGACCGCAAGCCTCCGATTGTCCCGGTGATGTATTCGCTGATTCGCGAATGGAGCGTCGATATGCGCGCCGTTCGGATTGTTCTGGCGTTGCTGATCTTTCTTAATGGTGTTGTTGTCGCTGAGCTTGTGCGACGACTCTCGACGTCTCGTCGTGCCGCGCTCGTTGCCGGGGTCTTGGCCATTGTCGGAACCGCTCTCTTCCTACCCCCTGATGCACAGGCTGCAAACTTCGAATTGTGGGGACTCTTGCCCGCTTCAGCAGCAGTTCTTTGTGTGGTTGTGGCTCGAGAGTCGCAACGAACTCCTGCACTTTGGTTCGCGCTCGCAGGCGCATGCGTTGTTTTCGCCGCCAATTGCAAACAGCCGTACATCATTGTCGGACTCGTGGTGCTTTTTGAAGCCGTGCGACGGACGACTGACAAGAGGCTGGCAGTTTTTGCGACAGCAGGTGGAGCCACTGCAGTTGCGCTTCCACTATTTGCATTCTTCGGCGGTTTAACAATGGTCCGTTGGGTCTGGACCGATAACAGCGACTATCTCAGTGGCGGAGTTTCAATTGGCAGAGCGACTGCAATTGGGGCCGCTCTCACTCTTTCCTTTGTCGTCTTGCACCTTCCGCTGTTCTATGGGGCGTGGGCTGCAGCTACGCGACGCTTTCGTGCTGATCCGACAGTTCTCGTGTGGCTCGTCGCCTCGGTTCTGGTGATCCCGATTGGTTTGCGATTCTTTGGCCATTACTTCCAACAGGTGGTTCCACCGCTGGCTGTTCTCACTGGCTGCGCGCTCGTCTTTGCTGGACGTCGAGTTTGGCAAACAGTGACTGCGATGACGGTTGGACTGCTTGTGGTGATGGTGGCGTTGGCCATGATTCATCGTCCCGACCTCACGAACTTCACTGCGCTTGGTCGGTATGTGCAGAGCACGACCGATGTCAATCAACGAATTCTGGTTTGGGGAGCGCTTCCTGATGTGTATGTCGCCTCTGGTCGACTCCCAACGGGAATTTTCCTGCATGACGGGTACCTCACCGGGAATTGGGCCAGTCGCGATCACCCTCTCAGTGAGCGCGTAATAGCTGCGGAACCGTTCCGTTCTCGTTGGAACATGTTCTTCGAAGACGTCGCAGCACATCCGCCTGTGGTCGTCATCGATGCCGCTCGTCCCGATACGGACTGGGCCATGTACGGACCTCAGTCGTTTCCGATTGGGGAATGGCTTGACCGCTGCTACAACATCGATCGAGTCGTCGACGGGTTGAGTGTGTGGCGCCGCGATGTCGCAGCATGTCCGATGTGATTTTGTGCGAACTACGCAGTAGCCAGTACGCCGCCGTCGACAATGATCGATTGTCCAGTGATGAATGAAGCTTTATCGCTGAGAAGGAAGGCTGCTGGTTCGCCAATTTCGGACGGTTGGCCGATTCGCTTGAGGACAGAACTTTCTTCGAAACGCTGGCGAACTCCAGGCATATTCAACGTGATTCCCAGCATCGCCGTTTCAATGAAGCCGGGGCAGATCGCATTGACACGGATGCCGTCGGGACCGAGCCGATCAGCCATCGATCGGACGGCGCCGAGCATTCCTGCTTTTGACGCGCAATAGGCGGGGATTGAGGCGTTGCCGACCCAACCCTCGATGGAGGCAATGCCGACGACAGCTGCGCCTTCGGCAGCGACAAGGTCTGCATGCATTGCCTGGACGAGCATGGGGAACGCTCGCAGATTGACATTGAGGACGAAATCCCAGCCCTCGTCGTCGAGGTCGCCGATGCTCTGACTTCGAACAGTGCCGGCAGCGTGGACAAGTGCGCCGATTGGTCCGACAACCTTGCGACTCGCATCGACAGCGGCGGTGAGCTCGTCGGTTTTCGTGACGTCGATGCCAAGCCCGAACGTCGCGACGCCGTGAACGTTTGCGATCTCTTGCGCCGCTGCGATCGCGCCGTCTGCGTTGAGATCCCACACTGCGACAGCTCGGCCTTGTGCGGCAACCGCTTCGGCTGATGCGCGGCCGATACCTGACGCGCCGCCGGTAACGATGACTGCAGAGGTGGGGCTCATGGTTGTCCTTTGAGGTTGAGAGTTAGCGCTTCTGGGCAAGTCGATCAAGGTCGATGAGCATTGCATCGGTGAGTTCGATTTCACTTTCGATACGACGAACTGCCCACGATGCGACAAGTGCCGGATACGCCCAGTCAGGCTGGGCATCGGCTTTGGTGCTCGAGTCCTTCGCCGCGACTAAATCTTCGAGGAGGCGAAAGCGGTGATCGAGGATCTGTTCGCGGAGTCGGTCGGGTTCCGCTAGGTGGCCGAGCCAAACCCGCAGAAGGACTCCGTGTTTGAGGACGGTGGCCTCTGCGTCAGCGTTTGCCTGCCAATTTTGAATCGCAGTCACGCCCTTTTCGGTGATCGTGTAGACGGTTTTTTCTCTGACGTCATCGCGAGCAATCGTCCGGCTGGTCACGAGCCCGAATTCTTCAAGACGCCGAAGCTCGGTGTAGATCTGGCTTGTTGCGGGACTCCAATAGAAGAAATGGAGGATCGCGTCGGACCAATTTTTGATGTCATAGCCAGTGAGTTCACGACCAAAACTGAGGATTCCAAGCACAGCCCACGCCGTTGCAGGAATTTTTGGAACGACAACATCGACATTTTTTAGATCAGCATTCCCCCCGGACATGCCTCCGGTTCTATCACGGGAATGATGAATTTGGCTCCCGCTCCTTTGTCAGCGTTTGCTTGGAGGTGGCCACGGAGCGATTGTCGGCCATGGCGACTCGCGCTCGATCTGAGCGGCGAGTTGCAGCAGTATCGCTTCCGAGCAATGACGACCCACGATCTGTACGCCAACGGGAAGTCCATCAGCATCGAATCCAGCGGGTATCGAAGCTGCGGGCTGTCCAGTGACGTTGAACACTGCTGTGAGTTCGGCGAATCGACCGGCGTGGGCGAATACGGAATCAACATTGGTCGTGTCGATCACGCCGAGTTCAGGAACAGGAACAGGAAGCGTCGAGGTAAGCCAAACGTCTTGTGTCTCATAAAAACGAGCAATATCGCGACTGACAATTTCGATTTGCTGGAGTGCTTCAACAAGACGGAGTGGACTTATGGAGAGCATTCGGTCGTGGAGGAAACGCGTGAAGGGTTCGATGTCGTCGTCGCGGATCTCGCGGCCAAGAGCGGCAAGGCGGTCTTCGACAGTTTTGGCTCCTGCTGCACCCATGACCATTGCGAGCGAATTCGCTGGCATCGCATAGTCCCAAGATGGCGAACCTTCGGTGACCTCGTGTCCTAGTGCTTCGAGGGTCCGAGCGGTTCGCAGGATTGCTTCGACCGCTGCGGGATGAATCGTGTTTCCGTTTGGCGAGACAGTGCTGAAG
>CAEZTY010000002.1_pt1 | contig 60799 bp, 61 predicted proteins | sample 7264341 | NCBI WGS metagenome assembly CAEZTY01 (sample SAMEA6813815, study PRJEB35770) | uncultured Microthrixaceae bacterium | biome: Freshwater; feature: Freshwater reservoir; material: water | place: Czech Republic | collected 2016-04-20 | depth 0.5m m | reverse complement strand
TGATTGAAGTTGAACTCAATCGGCACTACTTCGTCCGTCGCCATCACAAGTGCGTGGCGTCCCCTCTGGCGACTCGATCGCAGCACCTTGGTCAGATCAAGACGCTCCGAATAAATGTCAGCGAGATCACCGGTCTTCCACCGGTCACCGCCAGTAGCCAGGGAGGCAAACATCGGAAGCAAATCAACACTTGAGGTGAGTTGGCGTCGCTCATCATCAATATCGCCCGTATATCGACCAGAAAGATCAGTCACGATGAGCGGAACATTGAACGCCTCTTCGTAGACCGTGCCGGCTTTGTTCGCCGGGAAACCGTGGGCTCCAGAAAAGTCACCATGATCAGAGGTGAACACCACGACCGTGTTTGCAGCAACATCGGGCGGAAGCGCTCCAACCACGGTGCCGATGTGCTCGTCGACCATGTTCATCACTTGGGTGTAGCTATCCATCCCGCGCTCCCAATAGGAATAGGGAGCGGTGCCGATCATCAAGCCCGAATTGTCGATTGGATACGGCTGCAACGAGTAATCGGTTGAGTTCGGATTCTCATCGATCCCACCCCACACGAGCTCTGTGAATCGACGAGCGAATACCTGTGAGGACGGCTTATTCGCGGTGAGCGTTTCGATCGACTCCCAGTTGGGCGGCAGCGTCGGGAAACCAAGGCGGGGCGGGTTCGCTTCTTCGGGAACTGCCGGACTGAAATCAGCAACGGGCTTGATCCCCTTTGCTGCATAAAGGCTATTAAATCGATCCCATTCGATTCCGCCCCAGAAGTATTCGCGGTCATGCGCGTTGACAAGTCCCACAGTGAGGCAGAACGGCCCTTGATCGGCACGACGTTTTGACAACCAATCAGCGGCTACTTCAGCGATCTGTCCGTCATAGCGATACCCGTCGCCATTCACGCCGACGATGTCGGGCTGCGTGAGCCCTTCAAACCCATACTCCTGCAGATAGTTGGGAATCGGATCGCCACTGGGCAGATTTGAATCCGACAAGTGCCACTTGCCGACATAGGGCGTTTCATAGCCCGCCTCGCGCAGGATCTTTCCGTAGGTCGGGAACTCGCGCTTAAGCGAAGGTGCCGGAGGTCCAAGCCCACCGGAACCTTTACGCGTCTGCAGCATCCACGTTTGATGCGGATACAAGCCCGTCACAATCGCAGCGCGACCAGGGCTACACGCCACTCCGGCGGAGTAGTGGTGACGGAACTTCACGCCGTGCTTCCATAATTCGTACACATTCGGCATATGTGCAGCCAGAAAGTCACCCGCTGTGTTGATGCCGGCAGGGAACACACTCGGGAATCGCGTCTCGTCAACGATGATGAACAAGATGTTGGGCTGCCGCTCAGCCGATCGAGAACTTGCACTTGACGCCGCTGCCGGTGCCACGGCGTCAAAGAGACGCAACCCAGCGAGCGATCCAGCCGCAACGGCCGCAGTGCCCTTGAGAACAGATCGGCGACTAAAGGTGTTCGACATGAGGGCCCCTTCGGCGGCGATCGATCGCCGCTCTATTTCGACAAGTGTTAGTTCGGCCTGCAGCATCAGTCAACGACCCAGCGAAGGTTCTACCCGCCATGAGCACCTGCGATACGTTCGTGAGAAGAGGAAATTCCACCTGCAATCAACATGAGAAACCTGAGACCCGATGAGCACACTCGATGAAGTCGGTTCTCATGACAACTGGCGCTGTTGGTTATGCGATGAACCCGTTGATCCCGAAATGTCGGTAAACGATTCACGCGGTCCCAGCATCGATTCGATGACCACAAAGTCAAAAGGCAAGAACAAGAGTTCAACCGACGTGTTCGGCGCAGAACGACTTGCGCACCGCGACTGCAACACGAAGAAGGGCGCAATCGCCCCGGTTGTCGCATGGCCCGACCATCTGTTCGTCGTTGATCCCGCTCCGATCATCGGAAGTGTCGAGCGGCTTTCGCGCAAAGGCGGTCGAGAAGTCGTTGCCCGTTGCCCTTCTGAACAAGATGCGTCCGATGCTTCGGAGTGGCTACTTGATCGCCTGGGTCGCCTTGTTCCCTCCGAACAATTCGAGACTTCTGTTGAATCAGGCGGAGGGCAATTTCTCCTCGTGCTTCGCGCCTGACCGCTCCACACGTTGTCAACGCATGTCAGAGGGCTTCGCAAGTACCGTGGCCACATGACAGCAAGCGCAACTTCACACCGACGCCGACTTCCCGTTCTGCAAGGTGTCCTTCCGCTCGACCGAAAGCAGATTCCGGCCAACGTTCTGGCCGGCATCACATTGGCGGCGCTCGCAATCCCTGAAGTCATGGGTTACACCTCGATCGCCGGCATGCCCGTGGTCACTGGCCTTTACACAATCTTGTTACCGATGCTTGCCTTCGCCTTTTTTGGCTCTTCGCGTCACCTGGTCGTTGGTGCAGATTCTGCAACTGCTGCGGTCATGGCGGCCGGTCTTGTTGAACTGGCACAACCCGGCACTGATAACTACGTCGCACTCGCTGGGGTTCTTGCGCTCATGGCAGCAACATTTCTACTTCTTGCTCGCCTCATTCGACTTGGGTTTCTGGCTAATTTTCTTTCACGCTCAGTACTTATTGGTTTCCTCACCGGCGTTGGCATCCAAGTCGCCTGCGGTCAGGTCGGCGGCTTGCTCGGCATACCCGAAGGAAAAGGTCTCACCATTAATGGCGACCTCTTCGACAACACGATTACCAAACTGATTTCCACGCTTCAACACGCGAGTGCAACAAGTTGGGCAACCGTTGCGGTGTCCGTGAGCGTGCTTGTAGTTATCTTGGGCGGAAAGTTTGTGACGAAGAAAATTCCTGGCGCACTCATCGCCGTCGTCGGGGCAATCGTCCTTTCTTGGCACTGGGATTTTGCGTCGCACGGAATCGCCACCCTTGGGCACCTACCCGGCGGTCTCCCGAAGGTTGGGTTGCCCCAAGGAATCCACTATTCGGATATTCCTGCGCTCATGGGCACCGCAGTTTCGATCTTCATCTTGATCCTCGCTCAGAGCGCCGCCACTTCTCGCGCATACGCCGCTAAATACAACGATGACTTCGATGAGAACGTGGACCTTGTCGGCCTCGGTGTCGCAAATATTTTTGCTGGCCTCTCCGGAACCTTTGTCGTGAATGGAAGCCCAACAAAAACCGAGATGGTCGATGGTGCTGGTGGTCGTAGTCAGCTCGCGCAGATCACGACAGGACTCATCGTTCTCATTGTCCTGCTCTTCCTCACCTCGCCGATCCAGTACATGCCAAAGGCAGTGCTAGCAGCGGTCGTCTTCATGATTGGCCTTCAGCTTGTTGATATCAAAGGACTGCGAACGATCTTCAAAGTTCGTAAAGACGAGTTCGTCGTCGCCACTCTTACCGCAGCCACTGTCGTCCTACTGGGCGTCGAACAAGGGATCGTGCTCGCCATCGTTGCATCGGTCATCGGCCATCTCCGACGTTCATACATGACCGCGACTGCCGTGATGGTGCCCGATACCAATGATCCCGGTTACCACTCCCAACCAGTCGATGCTGAAATTCGAACGATTCCAGGGCTCGTGGTTTACCGCTTTGCTTCTGACCTCTACTACGTCAATGCCAACCGCTTCCTTGAAGACCTCAACGCTCTCGCTAATTCGGCAGCACCACTGCAGTGGATCTGCATCGACGCCGGAGCAATTACCGATGTCGACTTCACTGGTTCGCTCACAATCAAACAGGTTCAAACCGAACTCGCCGAGCACGACATAAAACTTGTCGTTGCCGATGCCATGACCAGCGTGAAGGAAAAACTTGACCGGTACGGCATCACCGCTTTGATTGGTGAAGATGCTTACTTCCCCACCGTGGAGTCAAGCGTTCAGGCATTCAACACAGAATCTGCTTCTCAGTAACCCTCCAGCTCGACAGTCTTACTGAGCGATCCGGAGACTGGAATGGGATTGTGAACCCGAATTGCTGAACTCGTTCAGCAAGGCTCAGATTGGTTCGACCCCGAAGGACTTACGCGCCGTTTCGATGTTCATATCTTTATGGGCAAAAAGATCGACAGTTCCCATCACATCAACCGTGCACTTCGATCCTCGCCGGAATCCTCTTGCGAAGCGTTCGATTGCACCCGGATCTCCCAACGCGTCGGTGCGAGCATTGCCAATCCGCTTCATCTCCACATGCTGGATAGAGCCGTTCTGGAAAAGCCCAAGTGTTATTCCCAGAAGTACGAGCCCACGGGCATCGCCCATCGCTGCAGCAATAAACGCGAAGACATCAAGTTCACCTTCGGGATCTGTGTCATACCCCGCCAGCACGTGTACCCAATCGTGACGAGCACCAAGTTCGTAGATTCCATGTTTCTCTCCCGGAAACGGGAACCCATGACTGACATAAAAATCAGCGACACCTTTGCCCCAGGAACCATCTGGACATTCGAGTAACGATTGCCACTTACGAGCGAGTGTTTGATCTTCGATCACACCGATATAGGCCAGCTTGGAGCGCAGAAGTTCACGGAACCGACCATGACGAGATTCCTGCAATGTCTCGTGTGTGTACCAACTATGTCGCTGAAGATCGAGATACATAGCGGCGATATGTTCATTGGCCATCGCTCGAGCATCAGCCAACATTTGCATGGTCATCCCCAGGGACATCGCGAATGAAAGAACCGAGTCGGCTACTTCCGGACGAAGCGGATGCTCCATGAGTTCGAGTACAACGATCAGATGTGCTGCTTGATCCTTAACTGATTGAGGAACTGTCGAAAACTTCGATGGGTCGACGAAATCAACAGTCGTCCATTCAAGCCCCCACAACATTCGTGCAAGGTCAACGATCAGTTCATGCTGAAGATCGTCTAACCCGCCAGTGGGCTCAAACGCCGCTCGCACCATCTCCAGACACACTGGTGCATCTACAGCGTCAGGGAAGATCATGTCGCAACGCTAGTTCGACACTCTGCGTAAACGCGTGGCGACAGGGATACCGACGGCGGTTATCGCTGCCGAGCAAAGAAGCACAATCCTCAAGCCCGCTTGTCCTGACGCTCCATCAAATCGGGACATCACCGAAGTTGACACCGCAACAGCAAGCGCAAGCCCAATCACTCTGATCATGCTCAGGACTGCAGATGCCTCGCCCGCATTTTTTGTATCGACATCGACAAGCGCTACCGACGTAGCCGCCGAATAGACAACGCCGTTACCAAAGCCGGCAATTGCCAATCCAACAATGACGTATACCAAGGGCGACATCACCCCCGAGAATACGAGCACCAAAGTTCCGACTGTGAGCAGTAGCGAGCCCACACCAAGTGCCGATGTTCGCCCCAACTTGTTGATCCAAGGTCCTGAAATTGCACCGCCGACGGCAAACGGAGCGGAGAACCCTAGGAAGATCCAGCCCATTTCAGCGACTGACGAACCACGGATCGTTTGCAATGCGATTGGCACAAGCACCATCACCACGCCCGAGCCCCAATTCGAAAGTGTCGCCACCGACGTTCCCACTCGGAACGAACGGTTCCCCGAAACCGAAGGGAGAATCAGAGGCTCATTCGGTTCTCGCAGGAACCACACGGCGAGAAGCGCAAGTAGCCCAACAACGAGTGGGAGAATCGTTGAACCCGCGAACCATCCGCCGGATGCGACGTTCTGAATTCCACCGATCGTTCCCGCAATTCCGATCATCAGCACGACTAAGAGAAGAAGCGGAAGCGGTCGTGTCGAATCTTTTGGCAGATTTGGCACGAGGAAAAAGAGTGCAACAAAAGCCACCGCCAAGATTGCGAGATTCACGCCGAAGAATGCCCTCCACGACCACATTGATGCAATCAATGCAGCGATGAGCGGACCGACTGCACCGCCTAGCCCCCCGATTCCACCCCAGATTCCAACGGCGATTGGTTGGCGACGTCGATCAAAAATCGCATCAATCGCCGCGAGTGACGTCGTGAGACAACACGCTGATGCAACACCCTGGAGAGTTCGTCCCACCATAAGCAACGAAAACGATTGGGTGAACGCGCATATCGCCGATGCCACCCAAAAGAGCGCAACCCCCCAAAGAAGAAGAGGGCGAGAGCCAAATCGATCGGCAGCGCGACCGATAAGGAGAAGTGGGGCCGCAAACGCAACACTGGCAACCGTCACAATTGCGCCGGCAGCTGTTGCGGTCACATTGAGATCACCGCCGATGTCCGAAAGAAGGACAACGACACCATTCATGTCGACCGACAGCGCAAGAATCGGCGCGCTCAGAGCGATCAACGTCACCCACATGCGAACCGAGCTCACTGGCGAAGGGGCAATCACTGTCATTTGACGAAACATCCGAGTACATCGTCGAGACCAAAAAACAATGAAACCTCAGCGGCACTAATCCCCGTTGCTGCCGCAATTCTGTTTTCGTCAAGAAGTCCAAGTCCCACCATCGCCCGTAACTGCTGAGTGGGAGCGAGTGCACCACCGAGGCCATGGATACTCAGTTCTTGTCCAAGTGATTGGTCATAGTTTCCCGACGAGGCCAGATCCGTTTTCGCCCCAGTCGCAAGTCCGAGAACGGGCGGAAGCAGATTCGGGATCGGACTCGGTGCTGGGTCACCACCGACAAAAGGGATCGACCAAAAATCGATTGATTGCATTGTTGGCGCACCGCCAGGGATAGTGCCTGTGCCGTTGGATGCAATCACGCGAATGGTGGACTCATCCGGATTTCGGGAGTTCAACAAACTGATGGCAAGGGAATTTTGACGGCGAGCCAATTCGGTCCCTGTATGCGCAATTGATGGGCAAAGAACAACGAGTTGCAAGTGAACTAGAGCGACCACCATATGCAACGTCGCTTCTTCAAATTGCCCGGCACCATGGACATTCCACAACAAGTCGTGAGCGATTGACGAAGCCATCAACGCAGGGTGCTCTGCCCGATAGCGATCATTAACAACACGAATGTCGTCTGCCCCACCCTCAATAGGGCCAACAACGCGACCCGGAGAGCGAGTAACACCTACGGCGATCGATGAAACCGGAGTGTGTTCGTTCAGGAACCCCTCAACTAGCGGAGCAGCAATCGTCGACGACAGCATTACGAGTGCGGCGCGTGGCCCAGCATCGGGGCATCGTGCGCACAGGTCCGGATTGTCAAACAGTGCCAAACCTTCGGAACCAGTAATCCCAGCGAGAGCATCACGAGATTTTCCTTCACTCAATCGCCCGCCACTCGCTGGCTGCATTGCACTGCCTTCGGGATAGATACCGGGCTCGCCGAACAATTCATTCGAAGAAAACAACGAGATATTTCGCGGCGGTTGTGGCGGCACCGACAATGCCAAATCAACCACATTCGACGTTGAGGACGACCCATTTGTAGCGATGCCCTTAGGATAACCAACGGAAATATGAGGAGTAGCCCTCGAATCGATTTCGAGTGCCTGAATATTCACGAGCAGTATTCGCTACAACACTCGCCTAGGAGAACCCATGTCTGAGAACGCTGCACCGGTTGGCTGGTTTCGAGCAGTTGTCGTCGACGCCGCAGACCCCGACCGCCTTTCACGATTTTGGCAAGGTGTTCTCGGCGTCAGTGTTGTCGAAAGCGCTCCCGACTGGATCCAACTTGGGCCCGATCGTGGCGGCGCATTCATTGCGTTCGAACCCGCCCCCGAGGGACAAGCCCCGACCGGATTCCGGACTCGGCCCGATATCGAAGTTGAAGATATGGAAGTCGCTCGCAGCCGCATCGAGGAACTGGGCGGTCGACTCGTTGAAGTGATTCACGCGCGACCGGGCGAATCCCATTATCGAATGGCTGACCCTGAAGGTAACGAGTTCACCGTCGTGCTCCCGCTGCCCGAAGATGTCGCGAAGAAGGCCTACGGACCGAGTGGAAAGCCAGCCGGAGCCTAAGCCTCGATTGTGGTTTCATGTCAACCGATTTCGTCAGCTTCGCTCGGCAGCGAGCTTTGCCGTTTCCCAATCGCCGATCATGGTTCCAAACGTCATTGGGTTGTAGATGTCTTCTTGGTAGGAAAACTGATTGTTCCCTGCGTACTTCACAAGACTGAAGTTGTAGGCGCGATGGACCGATCCATCTCCTGGGTCAGCCATGACTGACCATGCCTGGAAGACAACCCAACCGCGTTCATCGTCAACGATGTGCCACTCGATGGGAAAGTCTGCGATGCAATTGCCCGGATACTCCTTCACCATTGAACGGGTATAGAACGCCTGAACTTCCTCCCGGCCGTTCATCTCGCCGATCAGGTGCTCCTTATAAAAACAGTCCTCGGTGAAATGTTGAGCGAAGGCGGACCAGTCTCCCGTTCGTGCGCCCTCATCGGCCGCCGCCACATAAGACGAAAATGCTGCTTCGATTTCTTTTCTACTCCAAGCACCCATGACATCTCCTTTTACGTAAGTACTACTCAAGTCGTTGAAAATTCTGACCAATCGATTGATTCGCTGCGTCGTTTGTAGTCATCCATTGAAAATGGCCATTGGGTAACAACACGCCCATTTGGCGCCCGGTAGTACCCATTGCAATCGGCGTTCCACACATCAATTCCGTCGATTGCCTCTTGCACGCCAACGTTGTACGACTCCATCACCTCTGGCTTCACCTCAAGAGTTTGAAGTTCATCGGCTTTCATCCGATGAAGCAACTGGAGTACGTGTTCGGTTTGATACTCCAACATTCGGATAATTGAGCCGTTATTCATGTTGGGGCCATAAAGCATGAAGAAGTTGGGAAACCCGACTGTTGTGACACCGAGGTAGGCCTGCGCTCCTTCCGACCATGCAGCGGAAATCGAGACTCCGTCGCGACCAGTGATGTCAACCGTCGCAGCAAACTTCGTTGCGGCAAATCCTGTTGCCAGAACAATCAGATCAACTTCTCGCTCGACGCCATCGTCAGTAACGACAGCGTTGTTTGTGATTCTCGCGATTGGCTCAGTTACTAATTCAAGATTCGGCTCATTAAAGGCCGCGAAGTAATCGTTCGAGAGCAAAGGCCGCTTGCAACCAAACGGATGATCAGGTGTGAGTTTGGCCCTCACCTCTGGATCATTCACCACACTCAGTGCCGCGAGTCCGTACTTCTCGCTCAGTTCCAGAAGGTCTTTCAGCGCAAAGGTCATTCCACGATTCATCCGACCTTCGATGTCACTGCGCATTTCGAGCAACGGTGTCGGGTCTTTGCGAAACACTTCGAGTTCGGCCTCGGTGTAAGGCGTGTCCTCCTTGGGAAGGATCCAGTTCGGAGTTCGCTGAAAAAGATGAACCTGACTGGCAGTCTTTCGAATCTCAGGAACGAACTGCACTGCGCTCGCCGCGCTTCCGATAACGGCGATGCGCTCGCCGGCGAAATCATGTGACCAATCCCAACGCGCCGAATGAAACATTGCGCCCTCGAAGTCATCTCTCCCTTCGATCTCGGGCCAAACCGGGTGCGTCAACATTCCAACCGCGCTTACGAGAATCTCCGCTTGAAACCCTGCACCCGATTCGGTTGTGACTGTCCAGACTGACGCTGCTTCATCCCAAGATGCCGATATCACCCGATCATTGAATCGACAATGTGGCGTCACACCGTACTTATCGGCAACCTCACGCATGTAAGCGAGGATCTCTGGCTGGCGTCCATAGGGCTTGGTCCAGTCCGGCTTGAACTCAAAGGTGAACGAGTACATCGCCGACTGCACATCGCATTCACAGCCCGGATAGCGATTGAGGTTCCACGTTCCGCCGACATCGTCGCTGGCCTCGAGAATGACGAACTCGTCGAAACCTTCCTCAAGGAGACGTTTGCCCATCACGATTCCGCCCGGGCCCGCCCCGATGATTACAACTCGCATTGGCTGACTACCCCCGTGACATTGCCTCTGGTTTCAGCCTACGTCGGGGGACAATTGCGTGTAGGAAGAGAGCATGAAGCGTTCAGCACGCGCCATGGTGCAAACAGGTCCCGGAGTTCTTGAGTTTCAGGAGTTCGCCATTCCCGATGCGAATGACGACGGCGCAATCTTGCGAGTAGAAGCATGTGGAATCTGCGGCACCGACCTTGAGACCTATCGAGGATCGATCCCCCTTCGGTATCCAGTGATTCCAGGACATGAAGCTGTCGGCATCATTGAAAACATCGGGGCTTCTGCATCCCACGCGTGGGGCATTGTCGTAGGTGACCGCGTGATTGTCCCTGCGGAATTGGCCTGCGGGCAGTGCGTTTCCTGCACCGAAGGAAACCCCTGTCTCGCCTCGCCCGGCACGCATGGATTCCTTCCCACCACGATCGAGCCATCGCTCTGGGGCGGGTTTAGTGACTACATGTATCTGTCGCCACAGTCGCGGCCAATCAAAATCACTTCCACAATCGACGCGTCGATCGCTGCACTGTTCAATCCTCTCGGCGCCGGATTCGCCTGGGCAGTCGACGCGCCGAACCTGCAGCCCGGGCAATCAATCGCCATTTTTGGCCCCGGCCAACGAGGACTGGCCAGCGTCATCGCGGCAAAGTCGGTTGGCGCATCGCAGATCTTTGTCACTGGTTTCGGTGCACGAGACAGCCGCAAACTTGAACTTGCGGAATCATTCGGTGCTGATCTCGCCATCAACACTGAATCGGACAGCGCTATTGACGCGATTCTTGTAGCAACAGATGGCAAGGGCGTCGATGTTGTTGTCGACACAACCCCTCATGCCCTGCAACCCATTCACGACGCGCTTCGAATCGTTCGCCCCGGTGGAACAATCGTTCTCGCAGGCATGAAAGGCATTGCAGTCGATGGATTCCCGACCGATGAAATCGCAATGCGTCGGCTCACCATCAAAGGTGTTCGCGCGGTTGACACAATCAACTTCAAACGAGCAGTTGCGCTGATCGAGGACTCGCCCGAGTTAGTCGCGCAACTCCATACGCATAATTTCTCGCTTGAAGACGCTGCGAAAGCGATTGAACTGCTCGCGAATGGCGACGGCATCGCCATCGCTCTTCGCACCTGACCCCGCACTGCACAAAAACATGCGGGCTCGCAACATCGCCGGAAAACGACTGAGGGCGGCCGCCGGTTTCCCGACGACCGCCCTCAGTTTCGTTACAGCGAGGCTATGCCCTCGAGTTAGCTCAAAGCTGCAATGCGGTTGGCATCGAGCTTGGCTCGATCGACAACCGGTCCCGTGATCTTCACGAGGTACTTCGGGTCACAGGCCTGAGTACCGATGGTGGTCGGCAGAACCTGCTCGTACTTGGTCCCCGTGAGTTTGAGAACCATCATGCACTCACCAGGAATGTTCGTACCTGGGTTGGTCGGTGACTGAAGGCCACCTGAGGTGTAATTGACCACCTTTTTGAGGTTGGTGAGAACACAGTCGGACGTGAGTGTTGACCCACATGACTGCGCACCCTGTGCCCAAAGGAGGAACGCTGCGGTTGCCTGAGCGCCAAGGAGGCTGGTGGATCCACCATTGGCCTTGACGATCTCGAGGTACTTGGCGACTGCCGGAATCTTGTCGGCCTGCTCAAACGGGTAGTAGGCCATCATGACGTAGACGTTGTCGCCATTGCCTGATGTGTTCCACTTGGCGAACGCTGTGTCGTAGAAGTTGGCTTCGTTGACCCAAATCGGGTTGTACCCAATGGACTTTGCCGCATCGAGAATGTTCTCGAAGTTCGGAGCCGGTGAACCGGAGAAGTACACCGATTCAGCGCCACAATCCTTCAGACGTTGAACGAATGGTGTCCAGTTTGATTCGCCGCCGATGTTGTACACCTGCGCGCAATCAAGATAGGTCCAGCCTGCAGTCTTGGACGCAGCTACCCACTTGTCAGTTGAATCAACTGTTGCGGCGTAGTTGGCGTACATCGTTGCAGCCTTCTTCACTGCAGCCGGGTACTTGCCGGCCAGAAGGAACGCGCTGCCTGCATCTTTGTAATCAGCGGGGTTTGGCGTGGGCTGCACCATAAGCGGAGCGTTCGCGAACTGAGGTGACACGGTGTAGGTAGGAACAGCAGCAAGCTTGCATCCTTGACGGATTTTCTCCTGTGCTGAGTCGAGTGACCAGCCTTCACCAACAAGCATGAACACCTTCGAGCATGCTTCGGTCATGACGTTTGCAACGTTCATGATGGCGGCGTCGCCGTAGTTGCCTACGACCTGACGACCGTTGATGCCACCCTGATCGTTACACCACTTGATCATGGCCTTGATGGCGTCAGACATTTCCTTGTTGAGGCCAGGAGATGCTGAGTAACCCGCATCGTCTCCGTAACCAATCGTGATGGAAGTGTCGGTTACGCCCTGGGCCGTTGCGCCCTTGGCGTCGCCCTTGCCACATGGCGAGGCCATGGTGCCGAAGTCGGTTGCCTTCGCAGCCTTTGTCGTATCGGTGCTGCCGCCGGATGAACGGCTGCTGCCGCCACACGCTGCAGCGAAAATGCTGAGCACGGCGACAAGCGCCACAACCAGCACGGCGCCGCTAGTGCGACGCTTTGACCGGCTCTTTGCCGGTGTAGTTCCATTGCCTTTAGGCACTGAATTCCCCTTTGTAGATGACTGTTGTACCGACCGAAATCGGGAGTTTCACTCGATACAACAAGCGAAACTTGTGGTGTTCGCACTGAAACCAGTGCGGGGCGGTCCTTGTGACCCTTCCCTTAGGCCGACACCAATGTGACGGCCTTAAACGACGTTACTGTCCCAATTCGGAAGTGACAAGCGTCATCGCTCAGAGAGATCTCTTGTACAGAAAGGATTCCCGCCGGATTACCGGGGCTCAGACACCCTTGTAGGTCAGATCGGTGCGATCCCTTGACCCGAGCGTGAAATCAGCCTCCCATTGGAAGGTTGCCGCCGGATCGAAGGCCACGGTGTAGTTCCAATCAAAGACACAGACTCGTTTAGCGATAAGCCAATGCCCAGTCCGGCGCTCGAAACGATCGACGTACCGCAGGGCCATGATCATGTCGGTTGCCTGGCCAGATTCATCGGCTCGGCTCACATGGTGAGCAACGCAGTAGGTATCGACCTGGGCGACATCGCCGTCAAGGCGAATGTGAGGGAGTGCAATGAAGTGCGTGGTCGCCGCGAAATGAGGCAGCACCGTGCACACCCAATCGGCGAACTCCTCCCCCGAGCCTCGGAACGAATTGTGATCATCAAAACCATCGGGGTGATAGCAGGAGGCCATGAGTTCGTGGTCGAGTCGATCGGTGCCGCGTGCGAGCCGCTGAATCACATCGGTGATCTCGGCGCGTGCAATGAGGTCATCGGTTGTAAGCATTCGCGCAGTCTCGCGAATGCTGGCTATCCGTGCTCAGGATTGTTCGAGATCAGACCATTCGCCAGGGTGCGGTGCTTCCTCGGATTCGAGGTCAGGAAGAAAGACGAACGCCGCGATCGATCCACACAGCGCGACGCCAGCGCATACGAAGCACCCGAGGTGCATTCCTTGCATGAAGGCGTCGGAAGCGGATGTACGGAAAAGTTCCTTGACTTCGGCAGGGGCTTGAGATGCGACCACGATCGCCGCAGCCATCGAAGCTTTCGCTGCAGTAACCGCTTCGGCAGGGACCTGCGGAAACTTCGCGAGAAACTCACCGATCTTCGGGGCATAGATCGAGGCGAACACACTCCCCACCACCGCGACACCCAGCGTTCCACCAATTTCACGAGTGGTGTCATTGACCGCTGCACCCGCACCTGCTTTTTCTTTCGGCAATGACGACATGACGGCTGCAGTTGAAGGCGAGGTAACGAGCGAAAGTCCAGTCGCGATGAACGCCATCGAAATGACAACCGGTCCGAAGTACGCGGTATCGGCATCACAAAAACCGATGATGATGAAACCAATCATCATCGTGAGCAGACCAGTTCCCACTACACGCCGTGGGCCAAATCGCAATGCGAGTCGTGCAGCATTTGGCGCAGTGATCGCGGCAAAGATCGCGAACGGCAGGGTATGCAGACCAGCAGACAACGTTGAATACCCGCGCACGAACTGGAAATATTGGGTAACGATGAAAATAAATCCGAAAAGCGTGAAAAAGGCGATGGCGATTGATCCGGCAGCCGCGCTGAAACGTGCGATGCGAAAGACACGAACGTCTAGTAGCGGGTGCTCTCGGCGAAGTTCGTAAACAACAAAGGCGGCGAGCAAGACCGCAGCACCAATGAACCCGCCAATCGTGGCCACCGAGTTCCATCCGGCATGTGGACCTTCGATGACGGTGTAAACGAGCAGGCCAACACCAAGGATTGAAACCACTGTGCCGACCCAGTCGAATGCACCCGAATCAGGGTCGCGAGATGTGGGAACAAGGAACCATCCAGCGAGAAGTGCGATCGCAACGATCGGAACGTTCACGAGGAAGATCGATCCCCACCAGAAGTGTTCAAGCAAGATGCCGCCGGTGACTGGTCCAAAGGCGACAGCCATACCTGACACTGCCGACCAGGCACCGATCGCCTTTGCTCGTTCCGTCGGATCGGTGAAGACATTGGTGAGAATGGCGAGCGTTGCGGGAAACACCAGTGCGGCGCCGATGCCCATCGCGGCACGAGAAGCAATCAATTGTCCCGAACTGGTTGAGAATGCCGCGACGACCGATGTCGCAGCGAAGATCACGAGCCCAGCCTGCATTGTGCCCTTGCGACCGATGCGATCGCCCAAACCGCCGGCGGCAAGAAGGAGTCCGGCGAACACGAGGCTGTAGGCATCAACGATCCACTGAAGATCAGTAGTCGACGCGTTGAGATCGCGACTCAATGTCGGAAGCGCCACATTCACGATCGTGTTGTCGACAACAACGAGAAACACACTGAGGGCGAGCACAACGAGAATCCACCAGCGCCGGCGATAAATGGTTTCTGAATTCATGACGGACTCCAAAGAGGTTCAGGCGACGATCATCAATTGTAGGTCAACGATCCACAAGCGTGTAATGCTGACCTATACTTGAAGAAATGGCCACAGCAAAGCCTTCCGCACCACGGGTCCGACGACACCGGACACCTTCCCTCGCCGTGACCAGTGCCGTGGTCGAGGCTTCCCTTCGAATCATCGGATCAGACGGCGCAGAAGCGGTCACGGTGCGGCGCCTCGCGTCAGAAGCAGGCGTGGCCCCGATGAGCATCTATAACCATTTCGGCGACATGCATGGCGTCTTTGATGCGGTGTTCGAACATGGATTCAGGGAGTTTGCAGATGTCTTGCATCGAAACTCGAAGTCACAAAACCCGGTTACCTCTTTGTATGAGATGGGTCTTGCGTACCGCACCTTTGCGCTTGAAAACCCGGAAACCTATGCAGTCATGTTTCTTCGTGTTGTACCCGGGTTCGAAGCATCTGAGGATTCATTTCTCGCTGCCGCCCAATCTTTTGAGGAACTCAGAATCGTTGTTCAACGTGCGATCGACACAAATCAATTTCTCCCGAACAATTCTGAATTAATCGCCCAACAAATTTGGGCCAGCTGTCATGGGGCCGTTGCTCTTGAACTCTTAGAAATGTCCGTCTTCGCCGACACGAACGAAACGTATAACAAACTCTTGGTCACGCTCATCCGAGGACTTCTTCGGAATCCAGAGGAATCTGCAGCACTCGCCTGACACCTGGCTCGAGTTCGGTGACATGACCTTTGCCGTGTTCGTCCTCGGCGAGAACGACTCCTCCGGCCGGCAAGGTTCGCGTTTCTCCATCGCTTGCGGTGATCCGCACCCAACCATCGAGGAAGACGACGAACTGTCGCCGCGGTGCATTGTGCGCAGCCGGCACCTGGTCGACCGCTTGCACAGTGAGGAACTGCACACGATCAACATCAACCCCAGGAGAAACCCACAGTTCAGCCACACCTCGTTCGGCCGGATTCACCGCACGATCAAGCGTGACGTCCTCAAAGTGGCTCTCACCATGTTCATCGGCCCAAATCCGCAAGTAATCCATCACGAGAAACCGAGCCATCCGGCGACAGTTTGCACAAGAACGACTGCAGCGAGAGTCGCAATGACAACCACGCAGATGAGTGCAGCAACACGGAACTTTGGTCCGTTCACTGCGTTGCCAAGTACTGCCCGTCGGTTCGCCAAGATCAAGATGAAGATCAAGATGATTGGCGTGATCAATCCGTTAATCACCTGCATGTTGATGAGCAGCGAAATTAAGTTCCCCGGCAACAACGCCACCGCCGCGCCGATCACGATCAATGTGGTGAATAGCCCCATAAACAATGGCGCTTCTCGGAAAGTCTTTGAAACGGAACGCTCGACTCCCACCGCTTCAGCAACGGCGTAGGAGGTTGCCAGCGGTACGACCGCCGCAGCCAGAGCAGAAGCTCCAAGAAGTCCAATGCCGAAGAGAACCTCTGCGGCTGACCCAGCAACGGGTTCAAGCGCTTGGGCCGCGTCCTTTGCTGATTGCAATACGCCAGTGCCACCAATTGCGGCAGCAGTTGCGATGATGATGGCCATCGAAATGAAGTTGGCGAACAACGCACCAGTGACCGTGTCGATGCGAACTATTCGATATTCGTCGGGCCCGCGTCCGCTGTCGGCAACAGCTGCGGCTTGATAAAGCTGCATGTAGGGCGTGATGGTTGTGCCGATGAGTGCAACAACAAGAAACAGGAATTCCTTTGTTCCCAGCATGTGCGGAATGAGGGTGTTGCTTACGACCTGTCCCCAATCAGGCTTTCCAAGAATCGCGGCAATTGGATACGTGATGAAAGCGAGCCCTAACAACAGAAAGACTCGTTCGGCATAGCGGTAGTTGCCGAAGACGACCACGGCCCAAATCGCGAGCGCTCCAATTGGAATTGAGATGTAGCGAGAAACTCCGAAGAGTTCGAATGCCGCGCCAATTCCGGCAAATTCGGAAACGACAAGCCCGAGATTGGCGATAAGCAAACAAACGATGGCGAACGTCGAAGCGCGCAGCGGGAACTGCTCGCGAATAAGTGACATCAACCCTTCACCGGTGTGTGCGCCCAGCCGTGCTGACATTTCCTGCACAATCACGAGAGCGATCGTCACCAGCATCATCACGAACAGGGTTCGGTAACCGAATTGCGAACCGGCCGATGCATAGGTCGCTATGCCACCAGCATCGTTTCCAGCATTTGCTGCAATGAGTCCTGGGCCAAGAACGGCCAGCCAAATCAACCAACGACGGCGACGCTTGGGCGCGGGTGTGCGCGCACCAGAAGCCTTCACGGGATCATTGGTGGACTCGGTCATGACAAATCAGTTCACGCGAGCAGTCGAGCGAAGGGTCGGCGGCTGGAATCGTGTTGCGGAATGAGTGCGTCAACCACATCATCAGCAAGGATTCGACCAATCGGACGTCCGTCATCATCGACGACCACAATCGAGGAACCGCGGTTTTCAACGAATGACTCGATCACATCTTCGATTGGTGCTTCCACGGTGACAGTCACGGGCCAAGGCGAGCCGATAAGCGAACGAAGCGTGTCTTCAGGCTTGGCCATAAACAGGTCAATCATCAAGATGTCATCAAGCAAGGTGCCGTCGCCATCGAGCACGAGAATTGATTCCAGTCGCGCGATGTCTTCTGCTTCCTCAAGCAATTGACGCGCAGCGCTAACAGTCAGGTCGGCGTCGAACGCAAATAGTGCGGTGGTCATGAGGCCACCCGCCGTCTCTTCGTCATACCCAACCAAACGAACGAGAACCGCAGCATCTTCTTGGTTCATCGCCGACAACAACTCTTCGCGAGTTTCATCGTCGAGATCTCGAAGAGCCTCAGCGGCTTCATCGGGTTCCATTTCCGCAAGCAGTGCGGCCGCCTGTGCAGGATCCGCATCACGAAGCAGCACTGCTAATTCGTCAGGTTCCATTTCCTCAAGCGCGTCGGCTGCGGTCTCAGCATCAAGGGCAGCAAGAAGTTCTTGGCGCTGCGATCGCCCGAGTTCCTCGAGAAGATCCGCGAGCTCGCCAGGACGAAGGCGCCGAAGTTCGCTGTTGGCACGACTCAAACGCACCGGCTCGCCAGGGTCGGAGAACGGCTGAATGGCGGCCCAGTCGATCACCCGATCTGGATGCGGACGCACTCGCCAACGGGCAGGACCAAGACGGCGCAACAAAGTTGAGAACCCAACGTCGGCTCCCACTAGGCGGTAGCCACCACCAACGCGCGCAAGAAACAGATCAGCAGCGCGAAAGACGCGCACACCATCAACGTCGACCATCTGATGATCAATGACGTCGTCGACGAGTTTCACTTCGTTGTCACGGCGAGCAAACTGACGGAGGTCAACCTTGGCCGAGCGCAGAACGACTCGTCGTTGCTCCATTTCCCCGATCTTGTCGGCCGATACCCATGTGAGTTGTCGACCAACGCGAACGACCAACCCGGTGAGGGGCGGATACGGCTCACCTTCCCAACGAACAACAAGGTCCACCAAGCGACCGACTTCGATTCCAGAAGAATGCACAACCGGCGCGCCAGTGAGTCCCGACACGGAAAGCAGGGACTCGGCAACAGCTTCGAGGGCAAGCAGACGCTTTGTTCGTTGTTTACGGCGTTGTGCAATGGCACGTGGTGCATTGAGGGCCTGTGGCATAACGGACTCCAGAACTAGAAAACGGACGGACCACGCCCGCTCTACCTCACTGAATCCGAATCAGGAAGACTCTCAGTTGGAAGCAAAGAAGGCGACGTACGACAGAAAGCACGTACTTGGGGGCTCGCTTGCTGGCATAGGGGTCACCTCCTTGAGATATCGGCCGACATTCCGTCGGCAAGACAGAGACCTTTCTACCATCTGAGGCCTCATTCGTCCCCATCGGATTTCTCGGGAGGGGTGAATTCGGACTTCGTCCATGCGCCGTTCACCGTCAGGCAGGATGGAGCAATGGCAACAGCACCAGTGATTCTCCTGCCTCCTTCGGAAGGTAAAGCCGAGGGCGGCACTGGCCCGAAACTCAAGATTTCAGGGCTGTCATTTCCTCAGCTTGAAAAGCAGCGGTCAGCGGTTCGTTCTGCCCTCACCACTTCGATGAACAGCTCTGAAGCAACGCGATCAAAATTGCTCGGCGTCAAGGGCAAGGCTCTCGCATCAGCGACCGCATCAAACCTTGCAGCACTGACATCACCAACAATGCCGGCGATCGAGCGTTACACGGGTGTGCTTTATGACGCGCTTGATGTCGACTCATTGTCAGCGCGCGATCGCAAACGATTGAACAAACAGGTTCTGATCTTCAGCGGACTGTGGGGTGTCGTGCGTCCCGACGACATGATTCCCGATTACAAGCTGAAGATGGGAGCGACACTTGCGCCGATCGGGAAGCTCTCAACCTGGTGGCGTGAATCGCTTACGCCGGCGCTTGAACAATCAGTCGCTGGGGCAGTCGTCTGGAATCTATTACCAAAAGAACATGACAGTGCGTGGGCTCCGTTTGGTTCCGCCGAAAGCACAGCCAAAACTCCAAGTGCGATGTTCTCAGTGAAGTTTCTCGACGAGACAACTCCCGTAAAGGGCGAACGAACTTTCACTACCGTCAATCATTGGAACAAATTGTTAAAAGGCGCGCTTGTTCGATACATCCTCGAAACCGGCGCTGACGATCCGAAGGCGCTCACAACGTTCCGCCATCCCGAGGGCTACAAATACGATCGGACGCTTACGGAAATCACCCCCTCGGGAACGATTTTGAGCATGGTCCGCCCCGCTTCCTGAGGAACCTCGAACCTGTCGTCATATGGTGGAGACATGGCCAGTACCCAGAACTCGTCATCGCTTGAGCGCATTGATCTTCCCATTGAGGGAATGACCTGCGCCGCGTGTGCGACTCGCATCAGCAAGGGGCTTGGAAAACTCGAGGGCGTCACTCAAGCCGATGTGAACCTTGCGGCGGCGCGCGCCACCGTTCATTTCGACCCGTCACTCACTGGGCGAACCACATTCACCGAGAAGATCGAATCCCTCGGCTACCACGTCCCCGCCGTTGATCGACACGATGAAGCCGAAGCCGAGTATTCCAGAACTCTTGGAATTCGATTGATCTTCGCAGCAGCACTCACTATCCCGTTGTTGCTTATTTCGATGGTCCCAGCATTTATGTTCACCAACTGGCAGTGGGTGGCGTTCGCACTCTGCACTCCAGTGGTCTTCTACAGCGGTTGGGGGTTTCACCGAGCCGCAGCCATCAACCTCCGACATGGCACTGTCACGATGGACACGCTGGTCTCAATGGGAACACTGGCTGCCTGGACTTGGTCAACTGTTGCTCTTGTGTTCTTGCACGCAGCAGATACGGGTTCGACTTCGATGAGTGCAATGGCGGGGATGTCGTCGACAACCGACGCCGCTCACGTCTATTTCGAAACCGCCGGCGTCATCATTTCGCTCATCCTCCTAGGAAAGTGGTTTGAGGCACGCGCTCGTCGTCGTTCCGGTGATGCAATTCGAAAACTTGCGGAACTCGGTGTCAAAACTGCTCGCCTCGAAGACGGAACTGAGATTCCGTTAGAGGAACTCACTGTTGGCATTCGTTTCGTCGTGAGGCCCGGAGAAAAGGTTGCAACGGACGGCGTAATCGTTTCCGGTCACTCCGCCATCGACATGTCAATGATCACCGGCGAACCCGTCCCCGTGGAAGTTGGGCCAGGCGATGATGTTGTCGGCGCGACGGTGAACGCAAACGGTCACCTTGTGGTTGAGGCAACACGAGTTGGCGACCAAACAGCCCTCGCTCAAATCGTGAAACTTGTTGAAGACGCGCAAGGTTCGCGAGCCCCTATACAACGACTCGCCGATCGGGTCGCGGGCATCTTCGTACCAATCGTGTTTGGCATCGCTATCGCAACCATCATCGGATGGAGCGTTACCGGCCACTCCGCGCAAGACACATTCTCTGCCGCTGTCGCCGTACTGATCATTGCGTGCCCTTGCGCACTCGGTCTTGCCACACCGACGGCGATCATGGTTGGCACTGGTCGTGGTGCTCAACTTGGCATCATCATCAAAGGTGGCGAGGTGCTTGAACAGACTCGTCGAGTCGATGTGGCTGTTCTCGACAAGACCGGAACCCTCACCGAGGGTCACATGAAACTCGTTGACGTCATCACCATGCCAACGACAACTGCCGATGCTGCTCTTCGACTCGCGGCCACGGTTGAGGCTCGTTCCGAACATCCGATTGCCGCAGCGATTGTTGCCGGCGCCGATGCCCGGCGGCCGGGCGAAGCGTCCGGCACTCAAGTCCAAGGTTTTGAGAATCTCCCCGGTAGGGGCGTGACCGCAAAGGTCATGAGCGATTCGGGAATCGATTGGACCGTTGGGGTTGGCCGCACTTCGCTCTTCGAACGCATTGATCAGCAACTCACCGATGCTCAGGTATTGGCAGAGTCCGCCGGACGCACAGCAGTCCTCGTGGGTTGGTCGGAACATTCCGATGGCCCGCTTGTGGCCCAAGCGGTTCTCGTTGTCGCCGATCAACTCAAACCAACCAGTGCCGAAGCAGTTGCCGATCTCCATGCACTCGGCCTTGAGGTTGTTCTTCTCACCGGAGATAACCGTCGCGCTGCTGAAACGATCGGCGCTGAAGTTGGTGTCGACCGCGTGGTGGCCGAAGTTCTTCCCGCCGACAAAGTGGCTGAGGTCCGTCGGCTTCAAGAACAGGGCCACATGGTGGCGATGGTGGGCGACGGCATCAACGATGCACCCGCTCTTGCCCAGGCCGACCTCGGAATCGCTATAGGTACCGGAACAGACATCGCTATAGAGGCCAGCGATCTCACCATCGTGAGCGGAGACCTCCGCGCCGCCGCCGATGCCATTGCACTGTCACGCCGAACGCTCGCGACAATCAAGGGCAATCTGTTTTGGGCGTTCGCCTACAACGTTGCTGCAATTCCGCTCGCTGCGTTTGGCGTGTTGAATCCGATGATCGCCGCCGGAACCATGGGATTCTCGTCAGTGTTTGTCGTCACCAATTCGCTTCGCCTGCGAAGGTTTAAAGGCGTTCGCCGTCACTCCCCCACAAAGGATCAACGATGACCACCCGCACCTATTCCGTTCCCGGCATTTCTTGTGGTCACTGCAAGGCAGCCATCGAAGGCGAACTCGCCCCACTCGATGGCGTTGAAAGCGCGCTCGTAGACATCGATGCGAAAACCGTCACCGTTATGGGCGAGATCACCGAAGTCGATGTTCGCGCCGCAGTTGATGAAGCGGGCTACGAGGTTGCATCAGTCAACTGAGCAATCAACCGGTGAACTTGGGCTCTACAGGCTCTTCCGGACGTATTGGATTCAGAATGTCGTAGAGACCGTCGTGTCTGACCGTGCCAAGTCCGCTGGCCATGTCGTAGCCGACAGTTGCGCGGTACACGCCAACTTCATGGGCATCGTTGTTGCCGAGAGTTATGTCGAGGATGGCTCGTTCGGCATCGGCTCCGCCATTTTCTGCAATTTGATAGAGCAGTGGCGCAACAAAACCAAGCCGAGACCCACCGTGCGCTACTCGTGCAGTCGATTGCAGCGCGAATGCCGTCGCCGTAAATGGCGCTGATGCTGACGTGCCGCCAACCGCACCCCATGCCCCTTGGTAAAAGAGGAAGTATCCAGGCAATTCGTCTGCGAAAGCTGAGATGTCCGGAACTGGTCGGTGCGTTCCAGCGCCGAATCGTGGCTGCCACGACTGCCGGCGCTCGTAGAGACTCAATCCGCCGCTACCACTTCCGATGATCTCGTTCTGCGGCAACGGGTTGATGTGGAAGTAACGATCATTCCAAACTCCTGAGGAAACAATTCGATTGTCAGTCGACAGTGTGAGATTCGTTCCGCCGACTGCAGTGACCCACCGACTCGAGGCAGGGAACTGTGCCGAAATTGTGTTGTTCGGCGTGCCAGGACCATTTGGATAACAACCGGTTGAACCGGTATCTCCCGATGAAACGAATGCTCCAATTCCCGATGCGACGGCGGTCGCAAGCATCTGATCAAAGATGCTGAGTCCAACTTCGAACGCAGGATCGTTTTCGGCCATGTCGACTTCGCAATTCCCGAAACTTGCGGTGAGAGCATCGGGGGCAATGCCCCCGGTCAGTGCCGCATGCAATGGAGCGGTAAAGAGTTGAAGATATTGGCCCATGAGCGATGTCGCCGTTGGTTCAACTCCAAACCAATCAATTCGGTCGGCTTCGGGCGCTAACGACAGCACTGTCTGAATATCAAGAGTTGTCTCATCAGATGCCGCCGCATTAAAGACGGGTGTACCGATCAGATGGTTCGTCACCGGTGTTCCGTGCAAGCCAAAGCAGTCTCTCCACTCTGTGATGTCTGACGGCAAGTAGGTGTTGAAATCCAAGATTGCGATCCGTGCACCCTTGCCGCGGAATCCTGCGTCCCAAAGGCGATCAATGCCATTCGCAGTGCGGAGTTGAGCGGGGGAAAGTCCCATCGGAAATCCAAGCGGAGCAACCGAGTCAGCAGCCGCACATGCATCGGTCGGGCTCCCTGTTCGCCAAGGCGTTCCTCCGTATGCGGGCTGAAATACCGGAGCACTAGTGGGCGAAAAATTACCAACATTCGATTCCGGCGATACCGAGGTCGGAACTTGAGTATTCGATGTGGTATTCCAAATCACCGTCGCGCCTGCGACTCGATCAATCACTTCATCGAGCGGACTCACGAGGGAGTCGACTGCGGTAGTTGGGGTAAGAGCAACGAACCCTGCTGGAACCCCTGCCACCGCGTAGGCGCCATAAGTTGCGTTCATCATTACTTGCAGCACCGAGAGCGGAACGTTTGCCGTTGCATAGGAATGTGTCGGGTCAACCTTTCCGTGAACGTTGTGCGCCGTCATCCAATTTGTAAAGGCCTCAACTTTTTGATCGGATGCATTCAGTTCTCGCGCGTTCTTAGCAATCGACTCGTACTTTCCATACTCAGGCGACTTGGGATCTGAAACCGCGATTGCGCGGCGTTCGAGTTCAGCACGATCTGTGCGGAAACCGAATGTCATTTCAAGCTCGCTTGAAAGCGGAATCATCGTCGTCGGAGTCAGTGCCGCCTCGCCCCACGCAGCTACAGCAACAGGGCCAACATGCCCAAAGTCAACAACGCTGGTCGCTCGGCTTTGTCGTTGATCGATCGAAACAAAGGATCCAGCCGCGAGAACTGTTCCGACAAGCGTCAATCCAAGCAGACTCCGGAGCTTCATTTTCCTGCCTTTTAGATTGAACCGTTTCTGAGCCCAGACCGTACTTCAACTGCGCGTTCACGAACGGCATCGAGATCTTTCAGTTTGCGCATTGAACCAAGTTGATTTCCGAGTCGATGATTCGATCGAAGCACAGACTCGTTGCGCGCAAGAAAATCCCAATAGAGGGTCGTGAACGGACATGCGTGTTCGCCGATTCTCTTTTTCGGGTCATACCGGCAATCACCGCAGTGATCGCTCATTTTGTTGATGTACGCACCGCCCGAGGCATAGGGCTTTGTCGACATCCGTCCACCATCGGCGTACAGCGCCATTCCCATCACGTTTGGCAACATCACCCACTCGGCCCCGTCAATGAACGACTTCCACATCCATTCCACGAGCGCACCAGGACGAACGCCCGATGTAAGTGCAAGATTCCCCAAAATCATGAGTCGTTCAATGTGGTGGGCCCATGCGCGCTCATCGATCGCCTTCACGGTATGCGAAACGCACGCCATTTGCGTTTCGCCACCTGCAAATGACACCGGCAACGGTTGATCGGCGTTAAGGGCGTTCAACTCTCGATAGTCCGGCATCCACAACCAATAGAGACCCCATACGTACTCACGCCATCCGATGACCTGACGAATAAAGCCCTCCGCCGAGGCAATCGGAATGCGTCCTTCGTTAAAGGCATCGTGTGCAGCCTCGACAACTTCACGAGGATGAAGCAGGCCGATGTTGAGGTACGGACTCAACATCGAGTGCGCAAGTTTCCACTCTGACGACAGCACCGCATCCTCATGCGGGCCAAAGAGTGGCAACACCTCGTCAATAAATTGCTGAAGCCGTGCCAAAGCGCCGGTGCGAGTCGTTGCCCACAACCCATCGAATGCCGACCCGAACGCGTCAGGTGCACGCCGTGCGATGTCGGCAATTACGCGGGCGTCAATTGCATCGAGGGGATCGACAATCGGACTTGGCCACGAACGGCCGTCTTTCGGCGGAGGCTCTCGGTTTTCTGCGTCGTAGTTCCAGGTTCCGCCGACGGGCTTGTTGCCATCCATGAGGATGTTCAGTCGCTGGCGTTGCCACCGATAGAAGTCCTCCATTTTGAGATTGGACCGACTTCCGGCCCAGGATCCGAAGGTTTCGGCACTGCAGAGGAACTGGTCATTGGCAATCACGTTGACATCGAGTTCTTCCAACATTGCTCGCCCATCGAACGACATGGGCGACATCGCCGTTACTCGTTCTGGTTTGAACTCGGCCTTGTGAGCCGCGAACCCCGCCCGTAATGACGGAGCGTGGCGATAGTCAACTGCAAAACCTTCGACCCGAAGTTCCTCGGCGAATCTGCGCATTGACGCCAGCACAAAATGCAGTCGTTGCCGATGCCACCGACCTGATCCGACCTTTCCATCGCTTTCGACCATGAGCACTCGGGCCTCACCTGGACGAACTCCGGCGAGTGCGCCGGTGTCACGACGAAGTTGATCGCCAAGAATCCAAACCGTGTCCACGGGTGGAACTTAGGCGTTTACGAAGTTGCAGGAGGGGCCGAGTGCTGACGAATCCACGAGTGCATCGCAATTCCGGCTGCAACGCCGACATTGATGGAGCGAGTGGAACCGAACTGAGCGATTGAACACACCATCGCCGCTGATGCACAGGCTTCGTCGCTCAACCCTGGTCCCTCTTGTCCGAAGAGAAACATGGTGCGTTCGGGAAGAACTGCTGTCTCAATCGGAACTGCTCCAGGAACGATGTCGATTGCCACCACGTTCAGATCGTTAGTCGCCGCCCATTCCACAAGCGCAGCGATGTCTTGGTGATGATGTACATGCATGTAACGATCGGTGACCATCGCCCCGCGACGATTCCAACGCTTCTTACCAACAATGTGGATACCGGCAGCATTGAACGCGTTTGCCGTTCGCACAACGGTTCCGATATTCAGATCGTGCTGCCAGTTTTCGATCGCGACATGAAATGAATGCCGGCGCGAATCAAGATCGGCGACGATCGCTTCGTTGGACCAGTAGCGATAGCCATCGCCAACATTTCGTCGATCTCCGTGTTCAAGAAATTCCAGATCGAACCGCGGATCATCAGGCCACGGCAACGGGTGGGGTCCAACACCGACTTCACGGTCATCGTTCTCTGGCGACACATCGCCCTCATGAACATCGGTCATTGCGCTTACCGCCCAAGCAGAGCGGAACCGCCCGCATCGTCAAGCAAGTAGCGAGCCATGAGCTTTCCGGTTTCTTCGCCATCGCCAAGAGCACATCGACGAGAGTCATGAAGGATGGTCGAACCGTCCGGCGCTGCAACAAGAGCCTCGCAAACGAGTTCGTCGCCGTCGATGACGACATAGGCCGCAACTGGCAGATCGCAATCGCCGCCAAGTTCGGCAAGGAACGCTCGTTCGGCATCGACACACAGCCGACTTGGACCGTGATCAATAGCAGCGAGCAACGAAAGCGTCGATGAATCGTCGACGCCGCATTCAAGGACAAGCGCTCCTTGCGCGACCTGGGGAAGCATCACTGAAGGCTCGAGTACCTGTACGACCCGATCGTCCAACGAAATGCTCAGTCGTTCGATAGCTGCCGCCGCCATCACGATGGCATCGAACCCAGCAGCCTTTTCAAGCCTGGTAGCAATGTTGCCGCGCAATCCTGAGAACACAAGGTCGGGACGCAGTGATGCGAGTTGCGCTTTCCGACGAATGGACCCTGTCGCGACATGTCCGCCGATGGGTAAACCGTCGATGGTTGACCCAACCAGAACATCGCGCACATCGCCCCGCTCGGGAATGGCAGCGATGACGAGTTCGTCGGGAGTGAGTGCAGGTAGGTCTTTTCCGGAGTGCACAGCGAAATCAGCGCGGCCGTCGAGCACCGCCGCTTGAATTTCTTTCACGAAGACGCCCTTGCCACCCATGGCGTCGATCGGGATGTCAAGGCGTTGATCAGCCATCGTCTCGACGATCACTTTCTCCACCACTAATTCAAAACCACTCACGGACGCATGGCGCTGGAGCAGTTCTGTCACATGATCGGCTTGCCACAACGCAAGAGCACTACCGCGCGTTGCTAATCGAAGTGTCACTGCGTCGGGACCGCCCCCGGACATAGTGGAATCAGAGCTCAAAGAGATCGCGAAGGGCCTCGGCAAGGCGTTCACCGCGAGGCGAACCAGCAGCATCTTTCAATCGCACGGTTGGCTGATGAAGCAACTTGGCGACGATTCCCTTTGTCAATGAATCGAGCGCTTCGAGTTGACGTTCATCGAGGTCACCAAGACGAGCACGGAGACGTTCGAGTTCGGCAAGGCGAATTTCATCGGACTTTTCGTGCAACCGTGAAATCAACGGCGCCACTTCACGAGCTGAACTGACGGCCAAGTAGCGCTCGAGTTCTTCGCCGCACATTGCTTCGACTGATGCGACTTCGCGTCGACGCTCGGCCATGCCTGCTTCGGCAAACGCTCGAAGGTCGTCCATGTCGAGGATGGTGACACCCGGGATATCGGCAGCAGCAGGATCGACGTCACGAGGAACCGCAACATCGACAACGAGAATTTCGCGATCGCCGCGTGCACGCATGACTCGTTCGATGTCAGCGTGTTCGATGATCATCGAGTTGGCGCCAGTGCCAGTGAGCAGAAGATCGACCTCGGAAAGAGCTGCATCGAGATCGGCAAGGCGGATTGCAGTTCCACCAAGTCGTTCTGCGAGATCTGCAGCGTTCTCCCACGTGCGATTGGCAATGCGAATGTCGGAGACTCCGTTGCTGGCAAGTGCACGAACCATGCCCTCGCCCATTTCGCCAGCACCCATCACAAGGATGGATCGACCTTCGAGTGAACCGAGATGCTGTGCGGCCATTGCGACTGCAGCAGTCGACACCGACGCGACGTGGCGACCAATACCCGTTTCGGTTCGAGCGCGCTTTCCCATTTCAAGTGCATGACGGAAGAGCAGGTTGAGTTGAGACCCGGCCGCACCTTCGGTCTGCGCAATGTCCCAAGCCCGGCGCACCTGTCCGAGAATTTCGGCTTCGCCAACGACGGCTGAGTCGATGCCAGATGCAACGCGGAAGAGATGTCCGGCAGCAGCATCGGCATCGTGAACGTAAAGGTGATCGGCAAGTTCTTCTGGAGCAGCGAAGGCAAGTTCAGAGAAGAACGTGCGCAGGTCGCCGTAGGCGGGGTGAAACTTTTCAGCGACGACGTAGACCTCGGTGCGGTTACATGTCGACAGCACCACGGCTTCACTCACATGGTCTTGTGAGAGCACATCGTGAAGCGCTTTCGGCAGCCGAGCGTCGTCGATGGTGACTCGCTCGAGTAGAGCGAGTGGAACCGTTCGGTGATTCAGTCCAACGACTACGACAGACACGCCTGGAGGCGCTCCTTGGCTTCGGCGAGGCGACCCTCGCGGATGAGTTCCAGCATTCCCGAATCGAGCGCTCCTTGCCAGTCCAGACCCTCGGTCGACGTGCCTTCGGCCTGAAGCCGGGCTCGGTGTTCGGTGAGGATCTCGACCAGTACGGCGTACTCGGGTCCGAACTCAGGACCATAGCGACGTCGGAGCCATGTGGAGAGCGCCGGTGACGACCCACTGGTGGAGAACGTGACCAATAGGGGCCCCTGCCGGACTCGGGCGGGCAAAGCGAAGGCACAGTTGGCCGGATCGTCGGCGCTATTGACCCAAATCCCGGCTTCTTCGCCCTCAAGAAAAACCTGACGGTTCACCGCTGGATCGCTCGTAGCCGTGATGACCAGGCGATAGCCGGCGACCTCGCCGGTCTCGTAGGGCCGCTTGTGACAGATAACCCCGTCGAGCGAAGCGAAATCTTCGAGGATTTCTGGAGCGACGACATCGACCGCTGCTCGACACACCACGAGTTCTCGAGCCTTGGACAAAGCGACGGGACCGCCCCCGACCACCAAACAACGACGGCCAGCCAGCGAAAGATTCACCGGATAGAGCGGTTCAGCGAATGGCATCTTCATGCCCCCAAATTCTTCGCAGGAACGGAGACACCAAGTTCATCGCGTAATGACGAACCGATGGAGTCGCGCTGGCCATAAAAACTCAGCACCTGAAGCTCAAGGGCAAGATCGACTTTGCGCAATGTCGCTTGCTCCGGAACGGTGACGACCGCCGGCGCGAAGTTCAGAATTGACGTCACTCCCGCCGCAACCAACCGATCGGCAACTTCCTGCGCACCGGCTGCGGGTGTTGCGATGATGCCGATAGCAATACCGAGCTCGACTACCAACGCGGGCAAGTCATCGAGATGACGAATGGTGTGGCCGCCAAACGTTGTTCCGACTTTGGTCGGATCGGCGTCGATCAATGCAGCAACAGGAAACCCGCGATCGCCGAACCCGCCGTAATTCGCGAGTGCCGCACCGAGGTTTCCGACACCAACAATTGCCACCGGCCAATCACGTGTGAGCCCAAGTTCCCGACTCATCTCAACGAGAAGATGATCAACGTCGTAGCCAACGCCGCGAGTGCCGAAAGAGCCGAGGTAGGAAAGGTCCTTGCGGACTTTGGCCGCGTTGACCCCGGCCAGTTCAGCAAGGCGCTCTGAGGAAATCGTGGTGACCCGGTCAGCCTGTACTTCGAGAAGGGTGCGCAAATAGACCGGAAGTCGGGCCACAGTGGCTTCAGGTATCCGTCGTTGGCGCTCCACGAATGACCACGCTACCGACCTTGTTCTCTTGTTCACAAAGTGCCGCTGGGCCGCGTCCTCTTGTGGCCCTGGCCCTGATCCCCCTTAGGCTGTCGCCATGCACGCCGCCCTCGCTGCCGCCGCCACCTTGGTATCGCTGGCCTTTGCACTGTCGACGGGTGAGCGTTGGCTTCGAAGCCGAAAGCGCCACGAAGCAGCGTGGACAATCTCGCTCATCATGTTTGCGCTTGGTTCGATCTCGCTGTGGTGGGGAGCATCGGTCGGATGGGGCGAATGGTCGTTTAAGTCCTTCTATCTGTTCGGGGCCATTCTCAACGTCCCGTTCCTCGCTCTCGGAACTATCGAACTGTTGGCCGGACCAAAGCACGGCAAGCGATGGACAGCGATCATCACGATGCTTGGCGCGTTCTGCGCAGGCATTGTCGTTGCTGCGCCCCTTACTGGGGTCATCAATTCCGAGGTACTTCCGCAGGGCAAAGAAGTTTTCGGCCCCGGTCCGCGAATTGCCGCTGCTCTCGGTTCCGGTGTTGCCGCGCTGGTCATCATCGGCGGAGCAGTCTGGAGCGCGTGGCGATTGTTTCGGGTGTGGCGCGCTGGCGCAGATACCCGCGCTCGCGGAACCGGCGCACCTTCACCGCGACGTCTAGCTATTGCGAATCTGATCATTGCCGCCGGCACACTCATTCTGAGCGCAGGCGGCATCCTCAACTCCGTGGTGAATGAGATGGACGGATTCGCTATTTCACTTGTCGCCGGAATCTCTGTGATCTTTGTTGGGTTCCTGCTTACAAGTTCGGGAACAGCAGTGCAGTTGCGATCAGTTGCTGAACCAGATGCGTGGCGATCACCAAACGCCGACGTCGCTTAGACACGACGCTGCTCTTGCTAGTGAGCAAGTACGAACAACTGCATCACTGCCGCAAATAGGATCACAAAAAGCAATGTTCCGACGGCGATAACGGTTCCTGGTCGCATTGTTCTTCCTCAGATTCGGCGCTGGCCGAGTTGTACGGGCGTAATCACACTTGGCGGGCGAGTCTCGTCGAATTGCTCGATGGTCACTGCCGAAGCAGTCGACAAACCAAGTTCTTCTGCCGCTGATCGCTTGTCGAGAACGATCGTTATAAGTCCGTAGGAATCGACGATGAGTCCGAGTTCATTCTTTTCAAGATCAGCAAATGTTGAGACACGCCGAGCCACACGAGAACCGTCGTCCATCACCAGACGCACGTGATCGTCGAAAGCTTCAAGTTCATCGGGGTCAACGTTGAGTTGCGCATTTCCGTAGTGATCGACCCACAAAACTTCTGAGTGAAGTCGACCCTCGTCTTCACGAGTGAGGGGAATCATTGCTGGGAACAACGAAATGGGATCGATGGAAGGTCCAAGCTCGGCAAGGTCGACACCGTTACAAAGATGAGCAGCAGCCGGTGCAAAGACATCGCGACCATCGAACGTGCCCGGCTCAGTCGTGAAACGGTATTCGGGGTTAACGATTTCAACCGCGCGGCCGGCGCCACCACAAAGCTGCACAACCGGAGCGAGCACACCGTTGTCGGGGCCCACCAGAACCGATGAACCGCCACCGATTTCCACCGCAATCGGTCGACGCGGGGTGCCGACTGTTGGGTCAATCACAGCAACAACGACACCGGGCGCGAGATAATTCGCAGCCCGCACCAGAGCGAGTCCGCCTGAGCGAACGTCATAGGGCGCAATGTCATGTGTGATGTCGATGACTCGAACTTCGGGAGCAATCGATCGAATAATCGAATGCACCACTCCGACGAATTCATCGACGCGGCCGTAGTCGGAAAGGAATGAAACAGTGTCGTAGCGCGGCATGGGTTCGTTACGTTACCGGCAGGTCGGCGACGTCAGTCCTGACCAAGTTCGCGAGAACGTTCAGTCGCAGCAGCGACGGCATCGAGCACCGCAGAACGGAATCCGCCTGATTCAAGAGCACGAAGGCCAGCAGCCGTTGTTCCTCCGGGCGACGTGACCTGAGCCCGCAGAGCTGCGGCCGCTTCGCCGCTTGATTCAAGAAGGCTGGCCGAACCCAAAAGCGTCTGCACGGCAAGCACTTCGGCGACATCACGAGGAAGCCCGACAAGAACGCCTGCTTCGATCATGCTCTCGGCCATCACAAAGACATAGGCAGGACCCGAACCGGAAAGGCCCGTGACTGCATCAAGTTTGTCTTCGGGCACTCGAACCACAACGCCAACTGCCTCAAGCACCGAAGCCGCCCAATCAAGATCGGCGTCATCGGCCGAGGAACCAGCGGCAATCGCTGCAGCCCCGGCACGAACAACTGCCGGAGTGTTCGGCATGGCTCGCACCACGGCGATTCCATCGCCAAGTGATTTCTGCAAAGACGTGGTTGTGATGCCTGCGGCAATCGACAACACGCGCTTCGCACCTGCTTCGGCCAATGCCCGGCAGGTGTCGGCAACATCGCCCGGTTTCACCGCGATTACCGCGCCGTCAGCTTTAACGAGCGAATCGCTCACGACAACGCCAGGGAATAGGTGTGTCAGTTCCGCACGCCGATCGGCGACGCGTTCGACAACAGCGAGTTCACTTGGTTCGGCCCAGCGAGCATCGAGAAGTCCACCGAGAAGGGCTTCTCCCATGCGACCGCCACCGACAATTTGAAGTCGAATCATGGTTAGACGCTACCCAATCGGCGCGAGTGGGCCTCTACCGATTCATAGCCATCGCCTAATCGTTGCCCGGGTGGTCGAGCCGACACACCCACTTCCCCGATGAATGCAGCGGTTCGCGCCACCCGGACGACCGAGACAGTAGGAGCCGGCAATTCATCGGCGCATGGGCCAAACGAGCGATTCGCCGCGGGCTCGTGCCCCTAGTTCGTGGCAAAACGCGTAGCGAACCCGATGCGCAGCGCGGGCAAGAAGAACTGCTCGACATACATGTAGATCGACCCGAGGATTCGGTCGAGCTCTCCATCGTCAATCGCGTGAACCGGAAGCGAGCCGGCAAGAAAGACAGCGTCTTCCTCACCAATACAGAACGACATCCCGTTGACTTTTCGATTTCTCCGGAGAAGATGCTCGAAAAACTGCGCATGATTCTCGTCGGGCGCCGGCATTACATAGGTCTCGTAGTGCAAGGTCCTCTGACGCAGCGTGAACCAAATCGTGAAAATGTCTTTGCTCTCGCCAAGAACTCGGACATACCAACGCCGCTCCGAAGGTTCACCGCGTTCAACAGCAGCAACAACCGGATTGGTCGCAAGTTCGCTTGCCAACCAGTCGGTTATTTGGATCTCGATCAGATCTAGTTGCTGTTCGTCAGCGATGTCATCGGCCATGGGTTATCGACAGGTCACAAGTGCGCGAGATGTGAGATCGGCGTATAAACGACGAAGACGTGCTGCCGTTGTCGACCATGTGTACTGCGAGGCGCTCTCGGCTGCTGCTGCTGCCATCGATTGCGCGAATGTCGGCGTATCGAGAATGGTTCCGATCGCATCGGCATAGGCGCGTGGATCTCGAGTGTCGATCAGGAAGCCAGTGACTCCGTCATCGACCAGCGTCAACAAACCACCGACAGCAGCGGCAACTACCGGAGTTCCACAAGCGGCAGCTTCAAGCGCGACGAGCCCAAACGATTCAGAACGACTGGGAACAATGCACACATCGGCAGCGCGGTAATAGGTGGAAAGAAGGTGATGGGGCTGAGGCGGAACAAACCGGACACGTCCACTAAGGCCAAGGGCGTCAACTAACGACATTGCGGCGTCGAGTTCAGCTCGGCCTTCGGCACCACTCGCTCCGCCCACAACTAACAGCAACGCATCGGGATGGGATTCAGACAACTCGGCCAACGCCGCGATCGCGATCGTCAAACCCTTGAGTGGCTGAATGCGCCCAGCGAACAACAGCACTGGGTGGTCCCCAATGCCAAGTGCAAACCTCGCGCCACGACGATCGCCCGCAGAGAAGAACGCGTGGTCAACGCCAGGTGGAACTATTTCGATTCGTGTTGGATCGGCTCCGTACAACTCAACGAGTTGCGTCACTTCCGCCGCACAGTTGGCGAGAATCGCATCGGAACACGCGATGACTTCGGTCTCGGCCTGAATTCGACGCTCTGGTTCTGCATCGCCAGTTTCAGCTTTGACGCGGGCAAGGGTGTGGAACGTCGAGACCAGGGGCAACGACAACTCGTGCTTGAGGCGATGTCCGACCACGCCCGACAACCAATAGTTGGCATGAATCGCATCGGGTCCATCGGCACGCGTCAAGTGACGAGCAACGCCGTCGGAAAACTCGTCAAGAACCTCGGGAAGGTCTTCCTTCGCAAGGTCAAGCGGGCCAGCATCGATATGCACGACTCGGAAGCCCGGTTCAACATCAACGAACTCGGGTTGATCCTCGGCCGAACGCCGTGTGTAGACCTCGGTTCGAACGCCCGCTTGTGCGAGCGCGCCAACGAGTTCGCGCACATACACATTCATCCCACCCGAATCGCCACTGCCAGGTTGCGCAAGGGGGGAAGTGTGAAGCGAAAGTACCGCTAGGGATCGCATGACCCCTCCACGCTACGGGGAGAGAGCCCCCAGAAACACCTTCAGAGCTTCGAACCGCCCCGAAACAGTGATCTCGAGCGCCAAATCTCGGATCCGTCCGACGGAGTCAACCGCTACGGGCGAGGTAGTTGGTCAGCATCCAGCACCACACCGGAGCAACGACCAGCCATGCATCAAGCCGGCGCAGGGCCGGACCAGCGGACTCGGAGGTTGGGGTCAAGGACGAAGCCACCAACGCGCCAAGCGGAGCAAGCACCGCTACGAGGGCGCCAAACACCCAACCGGCACGAGTCTCAAACGGCCCAATCTGGAAGACCGATTCCGCAAATGTCACAACCATCACTGCTGCGAATCCCGACAGTGGACCTTCGAAGATACTTTCCGCTTCCGCTCCCATCAGGTAGTCGCCTGTTTCATAGGCACTAATGAGAATCAGCAAAACAACAAGCGCACCCATATCGGTGCGTCCGGTCAGCACGACCGCGCCAGCAGCAAGTCCAGGAAGAATCGCCGATCGAAATCCGACAACAACGTTGTTCCCAAGAACGCCACCGATGACAACGAGCCCCATCGCAACGATGAGGCCACCACCAAATCCCTTGGGACCAGCAAGAGCGGCGATCGGGACAACTGCGGCCGCCACACCACAAACAATCGGATTGGACCTCCGCCCGACATCAGTCCAAGCGCGGGCAGTTTGCATCGCCGCCACTGCTGCGAGAACCGAAAAGAGCGCGGCTACTGCAATCGTTCCTAAAGCGCAGGCTGCGCATGCAGCGATAAACCACAAAACACCTAGACGCGCGTGGGGGCCATCTGGCTTCGGAAGATACGCGAGTCGGCCAACAATCGTTGGTTTCGCTTTCGTGCTACTCACAAGCAACCGCCGGAAACAGGCGGAAGCACTGCGATTTCGTCAGCATCGGTGACGGGTGCGTCACCAATAGTTGGCTCGCCGTTGCACCACACCCGACTCGTGGCCACGACCTCGGCAAACGCGGGTCCGTAACGTCGAGCAGCCTCGGCAAGGACTTCGTCGACCGTTAACCCCGGAATCACGTCTCGGCTGGTGCCTGCGGCTTCCCGGGCCGACGCGAACAGACGAAGAGAAGCCACGAGCGAAGGTTACGTGGTCACCGACTCACCTCGGTCTCGCGGGTCGGGTACCGTCACGCCGTGACTCGCCTCCTACTTGTACGCCACGGGCAATCCGAATGGAACGCTGTTGGCCGTTGGCAAGGGAAGGCCGACCCGGAGCTCACCGACATGGGCCGCCAGCAGGCATTCCACGCAGCACAGCGAATCGGATCGGTCGACGTCATCGTTGCCTCTCCGCTCGTTCGTGCGTTCGAAACAGCACAGATCATTAGTTCTCAAATTGGCGTGGGCCCGATCGTGATCGATCCCGATCTCATGGAACGCGACGCCGGCGAATGGGAAGGACTGACTCGCTCCGAGATCGAAACGGAGTGGCCGGGATACCTCGGCCACGACAAATGGCCTCCCGGATACGAGTTGCATGATGAATTGCTCATTCGCACCCGCGCAGCACTCGATCGCATTCATGTTGAGTACGAAGGCGCCGATGTTCTTGTACTCACGCACGGCGGCGTGATCGGCACGCTTGAAGTCCAACATTCTGAACAATGGCAACGCATGCCGAACCTCGGAGGGCGCGTGTTTGTTCACCATGGCGATCGCCTGGAAATCGGCGAGCGAGTCGTTCTTGTTGAGGATGACGAGATCACCATTCCCGATCAGATCTGAATGATCCGATGACCGAGCCACAACGTTCCTCGCTCCCAGTGGAGATCGTGCGTTCGCGGCGCCGACGAAAGACCGTGCAGGCCACCATCGTCAATGGCGTCATTCGCGTTCAAGCGCCCGCTTCAATGTCCAAACGAGAGCTTGACGAACATGTTCATTACTTGGTCGCACGCCTCGAACGCCGTTATCGCTCAGAGTCCGTCGATCTCGAATCTCGCGCGCTGCGTCTGGCGAAACGATTCGCTCTTCCAAAAGCAACCTCGGTGGAGTGGGCTGACCAGCGAAGCCAATGGGGTTCGTGCACGACAACTACTGGCGATATTCGAATCTCTAATCGGCTCGCGGCGTACCCGCCATGGGTCCTGGATTATGTAATCGTCCACGAACTCGCTCATCTCGTTGAAGCGAACCATTCTCCCGCTTTCAATGCACTCGTTTCGAAGTATCCACTCGCAGAACGTGCGCGCGGTTTTCTCATGGCAATCTCATTTGGCGAAACTGGAATCGCCCAAGACGTCGACGGAGATGCACCCGAACCGGAAGATGAATTCAATGACGTACTCGGTGACGATTCCGCCGATGACCTCAATGCCGAGATGGTGGACCCGATCGAGCCTGAGCCGGATAACGGGACCAATCCGCCGCTCACATTGTTTTAAACGTCAGGTCTGAGTTTTTCTGCCTACGACGACACAGTGCGGATGGAAGTAGCCCTTATCGAGACGCGCAACCCGTGTTTCGAGTCCGTCAGAGACCAAAAGGGCTTCAAGCTCAGCCGCAGAGGGAAAGTCCAACGCATCGCCATCGGTGATTCGGAGCACTTTGGTGGCGAGAAACTCTTGGAACTGCGCGATCTGTGCCTTGAACTTTGGGGCCGTGTCGACTTCCTTCACGACCAGGACGCCATTCGTGGAAAGAGCCTTAACGCATTCAGCTAACAATGCTGTTCGAGCTTTGGGGGGAAGGAGGTAGAGCACATCGGCGAAAACAATCGCATCCCAGCCGCCATCGATGAACGGCACGTCACCCGATGCTCGGTGGTCAAACGAGAGGTTTGCCTCACCGTCGCGAAGACCGAGAACTGATTGCTTAGCGAGCCCGATCTTTTCCGCATCAATGTCGATACCGACAACGCGTCGTTCTACAGAAGACACTGCGAGAAACGTCGTGAATACTCCGTGACCGCAACCGACTTCGAGAATATTTCCTGAACGCGGAACCTGAACCTCAAGTGCCTCGAAAGGGGCTGTCCACCACCGAATGTTTGTATGAAGGCGCGCCGACCGCGGCAAATCTCGCCACAGTTCAAGCGTTCGTTTTGCCGCCTCCGAACGAGGTGGCTTCACATTCCCCACCTTGGAAGATCCGCAAAAGTGCCGAGTCGAAAGCCCGAAGCTTCGATCGATGACCGCACGGCCTTCGAACATAACGCCGTGAACTCAAGGTCCCAGCTGTAATTCCAACGGTAGCGATCGCGCTCGGGGTCATCGGGTAATCCGGGATGACTTCCGATTTCCGCGCTTGCCGCACCTGAAGATGCCAAGAGCTCGATCGCTTGAACCATTTCCGCGGTGCCGAGCGATCCTGCTTCATCAAGACCTGTCGCCGCGCCTGTCCAGGCCCAATGACGTTTGCGCAACTCAGCCTCGAGTTGCCGCGCAAGGCGACGGACAACAACGCCCACCGGACCGCGCGCATTCGACCGTGTGACGCGCATGGCATGAACACCATTTGAGTCACCAAGATCGAGCAGTACTCGACTCACAGACGGCCAGAGATGAATGTGTTGATGTGTATCAAAATGATCGACCACAAGACCCTCGGCGGTGATGGCTTCGAGTTGAGCGGCGAACTCTCGACGCAGATCATCGGGATCAATTCGGTGAGCCGCGGCACGGGGCAAGAAAGCTCGCCATGTAGGCCAGAAGTTTCCGTGTTTGTCGACCAGTGAAGGAACTTCACGAGCCGATAACAGCGGAGGATCCTCGCCTACGGCGGTGAAATGAGCCCCCACACCAAGACTTGAGACAGCGCGCAATTGTTTGGCCGAAGACCTAAACGCTGGCGCCACCGCAATGACTGATGTCGACGTGACGACACCTTGACCGTGAGCCTCAAGGATTCCTTCAGAGACTCTTGCCGTGAGGCCGAAGTCATCGGCAGAAACGATCAGAATGGGCGCTTCATCATCTGACGAATTCACGAGGACGCGCCGCCTCCTGAATTCCAGGGCTGGCGCACCTCGATCGGCAATGGTTCAAGCGATTGGAGTTCGCTACGCAATTCATACATCTCGCGAAGAATCTTGAAGATCACCGAGTTCGATGACAATGTTGAAATTCCTCGTGTGCGTGGGAAGTAATCGACTCCGAATTGCACGATCCTGAAGCCGAGCTTCTGAGCGCGAGCAAGTAGCTCAACATCGATGAATGAACCCTCGCTCTGGAGTTCCACGTTGTCGAGCAGTGTGCGTCGCATGACTTTGAACGCAAAGTTCATGTCGCGAAGTCGCAATCCGAACACTGTTTGAATCAGATGGTTGTAGACGTAGCTGTAAATGAGACGTCGAGCACCTTCACCAGTGCGATCGAATCGATAGGCGCTCACAATGTCGGCTTCATAAATCCGAAGCAGTCGAACTGCCTTCGACACTTCCGCCATGTCGAATGGAAGGTCGGCGTCGGTGTACAGGACGATTTCGCCCTTGGCGTTTTCGAAGCCGGTCTTCAGCGTTCCACCAAGTTTCCGATTCGTCTCGTGATGGACGACAGAGATCTGCTCGTCGGCAGCAGCCATCGCATCGGCGATCTTCCCGGTCGCGTCGGTCGACGCGTCGTTAATGATGAGAATGTCGAAACTCGCGATTTCGCCAGCCTCGATAAGAGCATCGCCAGCCTCGAACGCTGCCTCTACGGCGCGCTCAATGGTCTCTTCCTCATTCCACATCGGATAAAAGATCGTGAGGCTTTCGAAATGCGCCATGGCCTCAGGCTACGTAGTAACCGCGCCCGAAGGCGAAGGCCCATGCCAGCAGCGCAATTCCGCTCACCGACCACCATGCCCAGCGCAACTTTGGTCGGGTCGCGAGAAACCCGCCGAGGACCAAGAAGCAAGGGAAGGTCGCCAAGAGGTATCGGCCTGTCCCCTGAAAATCCTTTGTGCCTATGAGGGCAATCGCAAGCATCGAGAAGCAGTAGAGGCCATAGCCCCAGCCGAACTTCTTCCATACCTGCCATGCCAAGAAAAGGAAACCGAGAACGAAGAGCCCCTGAAGAATCACGGTTACCGCGTATTGCACTTTTTCGAACGTGACCGAATCTCCGTGCTGCAACCAGTCCCACGTCCAACGTGGAAGGTTCTTGATCTGCTGGAACCACGTGATCTTCAACCAGGTCCTTGGGCCCGAGCCTTGATCCCAACCGGGAGCGCGCTGCACTTCATCAAACGCGAATGGATGGCCAAATCGAACACCGAGATACGTCATGTACCCAGCAAGCCCGGCGAATGACAACAACACTCCAGCGTCTGCTGGATGAAGTCGGCGCAACATAATCCGCGGACGCCAACGAGACTCCCCCGCCTCAATGACATGACGTCGCCACAACGCAACAGCAACAAGTCCGATAATGAGAGCGATGCCGACTGGTCGCGTTGCTGTCGCGACTGCTCCCGCAAGTCCCGCGAGGATCGGGTGATCATTCTCAAGAAGAAGAAACGCACCTACGACAGCAAAGAGGAAAAGTGCGTCACCGTACACCGCTCCGAAGAGATAGAAGACGTAGGGATAGAGCAACAGCGTGACGAGTGCGATTCGTGCAACGCGATCGGTGACGTGATTGCGGAACCAACGGAAAATGGCAAGGACGGCACCAAACCCGCACACGATGGTCACCAAAGAGCCGAGCAACTTCACTGACAACGTCGTGACGGAGTGAAGCCCCCAAAGCACCCCGGGGTACGCCGGGAAAAACGCCACTGCAGACTGACTTTCTGAGCCCGCATACCAATATCCGGTGGTTGCAATCTGCGTGTACCAATTTCCGTCAAAACGAAGCCAGCCGCTAAAGATTCCAGAACCCGCATAAGGGGCTACGCCGCCGTAGCTCGCAAACGGCCCCCGAGCGCCGAGCCACACTGCAAGAAAGAGGGCAGCAAAGACAGCCGCCCAGAGTGCGGCCGCATCGACCCAGGGGGCGCGGCCCGACGCCCCCATTTTCGTTTCGCCGTCCAGCTCTGATTCGCTCGGTATGGGGGAGGAAGGCACGACACGACGCTACCTGTGGCGTCGGCGAGGGCCGGGGAGACCGGTAACGTGTCGGCTCACGCCTCTGTGGCCAAGTTGGTTAAGGCAGCGGACTTTTAATCCGACGATCGTGGGTTCGACCCCCACCGGAGGCACCACAAAACGCTCGAAGCGCCCACCGGAAGGTGGGCGCTTCGTCGTTCAAAACCTTTGCGACAAGTGGCTTACGCCGTTGGGGCTTTGCCGGTTCGAGCAGCATTGAGGAGCGCATTCCATTCGGCTTCGGTCTTCTCGCCACTCGTGCGGTAGACGACTTTGCCCTGCGCGTCAGTCACGAGGAAATACGGGAATCCTGAAACGCCAAACGCCATGCCGGCCTGATTCTGCTTGTCGTCGACAATCGTCGGAACGCTCCACTTTTGCGCACGCAACCAATCCGATGCGGGAAAGTTGCCCTTCGCTGGATCGTTCGACGTAGCGACTGTGACCAGTTCGACATCGGCAGGCATTCCGGATGCATTCAGCCAACCCTGGATTCGTGGAACCTCGGCTTGGCAATGTGGGCACCAATGAGCAACGACCATGATGATGTGCGGCTTACCGTCGGCTGAGATCGTGAGCTGCTTACCATCGAATTGCTGGCCGGTCACCGACGGAATCACTGTTCCGACCATCGGGTCAGCACCACTATCGGGCAGTGGTGTGAGGTTTGTCCCGTTTACCGCCACCTGCCCGTAGTCGAGTTTGCCGTTCGGGACGATCGTCCCTCCACTTGCGGCAGAGCCGCCACCTGAAGACTTGCTGCCCCGGCCTGCGACAACGGCAACAACGCCAACAACAACAACGACAACGACAATGGCGATCCAGATCCATGCAGTGGATTTATTTTTTCCGGCATTCGATGCAGCACGAACACGCTGCGACGCGGACTTTGATTTTCCTGGACGGTTACTCATGGCGAGACCTCAACTTCTTCGGCGATATCGATCTCGACATCGAACGGATGACTAACAAACAAAAGCGAAATCATGAATACCGCAGCGGAGAGTGCCATGAACGGAAGAGTGACGAAGTCAAACTCGTTCACATACTTCAACGTGCACGGCGCAGCTGCTGTGCAGAATGAGGTGCCCGTCGACGGTGGGAACCACTGAATCCACGAGTGATACGCGGAAATCACAACACTGATGCACAAAATCGGGATGGCGTACACCTTGATCGCTGCGTCTCGACGCCACGCTGCGATTCCTAGAATGACTGACCACGGATACAAACAAATGCGCTGATACCAACACAGTTCGCAAGGCACATATCCCTGGACCTTTGAGTAATAGAGCGACCCTGCGGTTGTCACGAGAGCGATGACCCACGCCAGTGGGATCGCAACATTGCCCAACTGTGCTCGTGTCTCGGCAAACGCGTCAGGGTCCGCGAAACGACGTACGAGTGCGCCGACGACAATTGCTGCTGTACCTGCCCAACATGCAAGGGCGAGGACTGCGTAGAAGAACGAGAAGGACTGGACATTCATGCTCCCTTATCCTCGCAGAATCCGAGCACTTCTCCAACGCGACCGCCCATCAACTGTCTCAGCCACCAAACCACAGGACTGGCGTGTCGGAGACCCCGTAGGCTCACGCCATGAGCTCCTCGCCTTCCGGCAACACCGTCATAGCGGCCGTCGACTTTTCCGATCATGGCGAGCAAATCGTCCGCGAGGCACTGCTTCTGGCCCGCGCTGCCGGGTCTTCACTGCATTTGGTGCATGTCGCTGCAGGTGAACCCGTCCTCGCTGGCTACGACAAAGAAGACATCAGTTCCTTCACCCGTTCTGCCCGTGCTGGCGAACTCACCGACGAGCACCGCAAAGTCCGAGAACTGGCAGAGACGCTCACCGACACCACTGGGGTCGACGTTCATCCCCTAGTGATCATGGGGCCGGCGTCGGAAACACTGCTTACCGCCATCGAAGAGCTCAACGCTTCACACATCGTTCTAGGGACACACGGACACGGTGGCATGCACCACCTCATGTTCGGCAGCGTGGCCCAAGAACTCGTGCGCCGCAGCAACGTCCCAGTCCTTCTCGTGCCCGTCGTCAAGCGTTAACGATCGAACAGGAATTCAGCATGGGGAAAATTGTTGTTGGCGTCGATGGTTCGGATGGTTCTCGCGAAGCGCTCCGGTGGGCTTTTGCCGAAGCAACGCTCCGCGGCACTGCACTCGAAGTCGTCACCGTTTGGCAGTACCCAATCACCGCTTCGCTGCCAACGTTCGGCGCAATGACCACACCTGATGATTTTGAAACCAATGCGCGGTCATCCCTTCTTTCAATTTTGGCGGACGAAGGAATCACCGCAGCCGCTCCCATTCCAGTGAGCACTCTCGTTGCCGAAGGCAACGCCGCTCGCGCACTTCTCGATGCCGCCAGCGATGCTGACCTTCTCGTTGTGGGTTCACGGGGACATGGTGGCTTCACCGGCGTTCTCGTCGGCTCAATCAGCCAACAATGTGTGCACCACGCAACCTGCCCGGTCGTGGTTATTCACCCGAACTGACGAAGACGCCTGAACGCTGACTATGGAAACCAAGATTCACGGATTGAGTAGTGCCGATGTCGCGCACCGCCGCAGCGACCGACGCACCAACGATGTCCCAAATCCGACGAGTCGAACGATCAGTCAGATCATCAAGGCCAATATTTTTACGCCTTTCAATCTTCTACTCGGCATTCTGCTTGTCATCATCCTTGCGGTCGGCGAGTACCGAGACGCGTTGTTCGGCTTCGTTCTGGTGGGTAATGCCCTCATCGGAATCGTCCAAGAAGTTCGCTCTAAACGTTCACTCGATGCACTCGCAGTGCTTAATGCCCCGCAGGCGACTGTAAGGCGCGATGGAGTCGACGAGTCGATCGCTTCGAAAGACGTCGTTCTCGACGAGATCATCGTGCTCATGCTCGGCGATCAAATCGTCGTCGATGGTGAAGTGCTTGAGAGCACAAACCTAGAAATAGACGAGTCACTTCTGACCGGCGAAGCAGAACCCGTCGATAAGGCAACGAACGACACGGTGATGTCAGGAAGTTTCGTCGTTGCCGGGAGTGGCATCATGCGCGCAACTGCAGTGGGCGCTAACTCCTATGCATTCCGGCTTTCGAGCGAGGCTCGACGCTTCTCACTAGTGAAGAGCGAACTACGGACCGGCATCAATCGAGTCATCGCCATCGTCGGCTGGATGATGATTCCTGTTGCGCTCATACTCATCACTTCCCAACTCGCAACGCACGACGGATTTGTTGCTGCGGTTCAAGGCTCAGTCGCTGGCCTGGTCGCAATGGTGCCCGAGGGTCTTGTTCTTCTCACAAGCATTGCCTTTGCCGTGGGCGCAACTCGACTGGCAAGCAAGAAAGTTCTCACGCAAGAACTCGCTGCCATCGAAGGTCTTGCCCGTGTCGACACGATTTGCCTCGACAAGACAGGAACCCTCACCGAGGGGTCACTCTCACTTTCAACCGTCGAGCACCTTGGCAGCCAAGCCACTTCAACCATTGATCCCGCGCTGGTTCTCGCCGCCATCGGCGCGTCGGACAATCACCCCAATCCGAGCCTTGCGGCGATTGTTGCCAACTATCCCGATGGTCCCGGTTGGACCCTTTCCAATTCGATTGCGTTTTCCTCTGCTCGGAAATGGAGCGCCGCACAGTTCGCTGAGCATGGTTCCTGGTATCTCGGTGCCCCCGACATCCTCCTTGACCACGCCGCCTCAAACGCCACCCTTGCTACCGCCCGCACACGAATGGAGCACTACGCAAGCCAGGGTCAGCGGGTGCTCTTGCTCGCGGCATCGCCGTCGGGCTTGAACGGCGAAATACTTCCAAACGAACTCGAGCCAACAGCGCTTGTGGTTCTCGACGAGCAACTTCGCGAAGCTGCTCCCCAGACAATCGCGTATTTCGGTGATCAGGGAGTAGCCGTCAAGGTCATTTCCGGCGATAGCCCAGTCACGGTCGGCGCCGTGGCGACGCGATGCGGTGTCCCTGGGGCAGACGAACCGATCGATGCGCGCACCCTTCCTGAAGATCAAGAAGCACTTGCTGATGTCCTCGAGAAGCACTCGGTATTCGGAAGAGTTACTCCTCAACAAAAGCGCGCGATGGTGCACGCATTGCAATCTCGTGGCCACATCGTTGCCATGACCGGCGACGGAGTAAACGACACACTCGCACTTAAAGACGCCGACGTTGGCGTCGCTATGGGTTCAGGTTCAGCTGCCGCACGTGCCGTTGCCCGCTTTGTACTTCTCGCGAATGACTTCTCTGTGTTCCCCTCAGTCGTAAATGAAGGACGGCGAGTCATCGCCAACGTCGAACGCGTTGCGAACCTCTTCCTTACAAAAACGTTCTACGCCGTGGTGCTCGCGCTTGTCGTCGGTATTGGGCGGTTTCCCTTCCCGTTCCTTCCGCGCCACTTCACCATCATCTCGGCACTCACCATCGGTATCCCTGGATTCGTCCTTGCGTTGTCACAAAACAATCGCAGAGCGATGTCGGGTTTCCTCCGCCGAGTCCTCCGCTTTGCCATTCCGGCCGGCGCAATCACCGCTATTGCGACGCTCGTCGCCTATCTCATTGAACGCAATGCCGATGTGCCGCTCGATCAAGCACGAACAGTTGCGGTCATCACTCTGTTCACCATCGCCATTTGGGTTCTCGCAATTCTTTGCCGTCCGATGTCCTGGTGGAAATACGTGCTCATCATTGCCATGGTGACCGGCTTCATCGGCACTCTCTCCATACCCGGGATGCGAAATTACTTCGACCTTCCACTCCCCGACCCGCGTGACATTGCCAATGCCATCGGCATTGGCATCGTTGCAGCAGCGATCATCGAAGTTGGATGGCGAATGACCGACTGGTCAATCCCTCAGCCTGCAACAACTGACTGAATCAGCGCTAAGCGAGCAAGCACTCCGATTGAGCAACTCGGAACGGTCCTGGTTTGGAAAGTTTCTGACTATTGGCCGGTGTGGCCAAAGCCGCCATCGCCACGTTCTGATTCACCAAGATGATCAAAGTCATCAACGGGATGTAGCACCACGTGTTCGACTTTTTGCACGACGAGTTGCGCTATTCGCTCGCCACGCTTGATCTCGAATGGTTCTTCGGGATCGGTATTAATCAGCAACACTTTCAGCTCACCGCGGTAACCGCTATCGATGAGCCCTGGCGTATTGAGACAAGTCACTCCGTGTTTCAGAGCCAGACCACTGCGCGGCTGGATAAATCCAGCGTGACCTTCAGGAATCGCGATCGCGAGACCAGTCGCAACGAGCGCTCGCCCGCCGGCAGGAGGCAAGACCACGTTTTCGCGTGCCACCAGATCGAGCCCGGCATCGCCCAAACGGGCATAGGACGGCAGGTCTAAATCGGGGTCGAGGCGCATCACAGGAACTTCAAGCACCTGCCGATCGTAGGACGGTGCGTAGGATCCGGTCATGCTCGCTTGGATCGATCTCGAAATGACAGGCCTCGACACCGCCAAAAACGTGATCGTCGAGATCGCAACGCTCCTCACCGACGACTCTCTCGAAATCATCGCTGAGGGTCCTGATCTCGTGATCCATCAACCGCCAGAAGCCATGGCGCTTATGGATGAAGTCGTCGTCGGCATGCATACCCGCAGCGGATTGCTGCCGGCGATCGAGGCGTCCACCATCAGTCTTCAAGAAGCGAACGATGCCACGATGGCCTTCCTACGCGAACACATCGCCGAACCGCGCACCGTCCCCTTATGCGGAAACTCCATCGGCACCGATCGGCGTTTCTTGGCGACCTACATGCCAGAAATCGAAGAATTCCTGCATTATCGATCGGTTGATGTTTCGACCCTCAAGGAGCTGATCAAGCGCTGGAACCCGAAGCTGCTCAAAGGGGCTCCCCGCAAAGCCGAAGGACATCGTGCCCTTGATGACATCAGGGAAAGCGTTTATGAACTTCGCTACTACCGCGACACGTTCTGCCTCCTCGCTAATGAAGCTACGGCGCCAGAAGCGTAACGAGGCATAAACCCGGGCAACCGAAGGCCACGGCCTCAGCGAGCGGTAGTGTCGGAACGTCATGGGGGAAACGCACGATCACAGTGGACATGCACACGGCGCTGAGGCGCCTCGTGTGCTGCGTCAAGAACAAGAAGACGCGTCCACCGAAATCACTGAAGTCGCGCGCGGCATTCTTCGACTGCAACTTCCGACCGACTTCACCGGACTCGGACATGTGAACACCTACGCAATTGAAGATTCACGTGGCTTCACGTTGGTCGATCCCGGTCTGCCCAGTGACGAATCTTGGGCCGCACTTCAAGATCGCATGCGCGATGCAAACATTCCGCTGTCGCGAGTGCACACCGTGTACATCACCCATTCGCATCCCGATCATTTCGGCGGCGCTCATCGCCTTGTTGAATCAAGTAACGCAGACATCCTGACGTCCACGATGTTTCGCAAGTGGACCGATCTCCTTGATCTCAACGAAACCCCGCTTGAACCGCTCGATCCAGCCGACGCCACTGAGGCCGGAACAATCCTCGATGCCATTGGTTCGACCGATGAAGCCGAGATGGAACAGTCGTTCCCGGGGTTCAAGGCATTTCGCGATCGCATCCGTGCGGCAATCGCCGATGGTCGTATTGAAGAAGTGTCGTGGATGAAAGCGCCACGCCCGACAATCGTTGTCGACGATGCCCAGCGAGTACGTATGGGCGATCGCGACTGGGTTGCAGTGTTCACTCCTGGACACACCCACGATCACCTCTGCATGTGGAACCCCGAAGACGGTGTGCTGCTTTCGGGCGACCATGTGCTGCCCACCATCACACCTCACATCGCGGGCTTCATGGGCGGCGATCCCCTGTCGAACTACTTGCAGAATCTTGACAAGGTGGCTCAGCTCGAAGGAATCACCACGGTGCTTCCCGCTCATGGTCATCCGTTCAGTGACCTTTCTGGTCGCTGCGACGCAATTAAGGATCATCATGCGTCGCGCTTGCAACTACTTGTTGACGCAAGCATGGAAGCTGGTTGGGCTCCGATCACAAAGTGGTCCGAATACTTGTTCTCACCCCGCAGCCGAGGGCCAATGGCCGACAGCGAAACCTACGCCCACCTCGAAAATCTCCGTCTGGCCGGCAAAGCAGAGCGCCGTCCCGCCGATGAAGGTTTCGAGTACCGCGTCGAGTCCTGACACAAATGACTGCACCAGTTTCTGCAAAGGAACTCTTCCGGAGTCGTTCAGTCACGCCCTTCCTCTTGGCGTCCGTCGCTTCAACGATGGCTGCGATGATTCAGATCACGGCTCTGGGCAAACAGATCTACGACATGACCGGGCGCGATCTCGACCTTGGCCTTCTCGGACTTGCCGAATTCGCACCCGCATTTTTTCTGATGACCGTTACCGGTTCGTTCGCCGATCGATACGACCGACGACATATCGCATCGATCGGCCTCATCGTCGAGGTCATCACCACCGGCATGTTGGCCTGGTACGTCTCGACCAACCCCACAGACACGACACCGATTTTCGCCATCGTGATCGCATTCGGGATCGGGCGTGCGTTTGTTAGCCCCGCGACACGATCGATGCCTGCCGATATCGCGCCTGACGGCGGTCTACCTCGACTGATCGCCTTCCATGTCGGCGGATGGCAAGCCAGCGCAATCATCGGACCCGTAATCGCGGGCTTCTTGTTTGTCGCTTCACCTTCTTGGCCGTTCATTGCGTGCATGGTTCTGACCGCCGCTGGAGCTTTGCTCATTCAGTTCGCCAAACCTCGTCACGATCGTGTTGCACCGGGCGTTTCGCTTGCCGGCGGACAAGAGGCGTCAGTAATCGAGCTCGGTGATGAAATGCGACCGGCAGAAATGCTCGATGTTCTCGGCGAACACAACGCTGAACACATCGCTCACGGCTCCACCGCTCCGTCGGCATCTTCTGACAGTGGAACCAAGAAGAAGCGCACATTCCATGAAGCATTCGAGGGATTCCGTGTCATTCGCCGAAATCCCGCCTTGCTGGGCGCAATCTCACTTGACCTCTTTGCAGTGTTATTCGGTGGGGCAGTTGCGCTACTTCCTGCAATCGCCGAAACCCGCTTGCACGTAAACGCAGTCGGACTCGGTTGGCTCCGAGCTGCAGGCGGCATCGGGGCAGCCGTCATCACCATTCTTCTCAGCATCAAACCAATCCAGCGTCGAACTGGCCCCGTCATGTTCATCGCCGTCGGAGTTTTCGGCTTGTTCACCATCACGCTTGGCCTTACCCACAGTTTCGCTATTGCGTTCCTGAGCGTCATGTTGTTGAGCGCCGCCGATTCGGTCAGCGTGTACATCCGCAGCACATTGGTTCCGCTAGTTACGCCGTCTTCCGCTCGTGGTCGCGTGATGGCAGTTGAGGGTGTCTTCATAGGCGCTTCGAACGAACTTGGCGCGTTTGAATCCGGTGTTGCTGGTCAGCTACTCGGAACAGGCCGAGCCGTCGTTCTCGGTGGCGTTGCAACGATCGGTGTCGTCGTTGCCTGGATCGTTCTGTTCCCGGTCTTGTGGCAGTACGACCGCTTCCCTGATCACCCGCCGGACTAATGCGCGGATCAGTTCGGTGTAACCGTCGACCAAACGCTTCGAGCGCCTTCGCCTTCGACCTTGCCCTCTTGAGCGAGCTTGCGAAGATGGGCATGAACTGAGCGTTTCGCCATCGGAATGAGAATCGGGTCAAGGTCGACATAGGCGGCTTCAACAAGTTGCCCTATTCGTGCACTTCCCATCTCGATCATCAGGTCATGCAATTGCGCTTCCCGTTCAAGCCGATGCGAGACGTACCAGTCGATGACTGAATTTGGATCGGTGATGACGTGGCCGTGAGCTGGAGCAATAGTCAGCGGTGATAGCGCCCGCACCTTGGCCAATGACTCGAGATAGGCCCCCATATCGCCGTCAGGCGGCGTAATCACCACAGTTGAGCCCTGCATGATGTGATCGCCGGAGAACAGCACACGTTCGCCTTCAAGGAAGAAACAAAGGTGATTACCTGCATGCCCTGGCGTATGCACCGCAGTGAGGGTGAACTCATCGGCAGTGAGTTGGTCGCCATCACGAAGTCGCTGGTCAGTCTTGAGACCATTGCGATTACTCCACGCCATCACCTTGGCACCGGTCTCAGCCTTCAATGCAGGCACGCCCGGCGAATGGTCAGGATGAGTATGAGTACAGATGATCCAACGAATACGACCTTCGGCCGCTTGGAGAATCGCCGCCGTGTGTGCTGCATCTTCCGGACCGGGATCGATAACGACTACCTCGTCGTTTCCAACGAGATACGTGTTGGTTCCAGGGCCGGTCATATGGCTCGGATTGTTCGCCGTGATGCGACGAACCAGCGGTGAAATTCTCTGTGGCACGTCATGAATCAACGGGGGTTCCGTCGTAAAGGTGTCAGTCATTCACTGGCCCGAGTTCACTTGCCGGGTTCGGTGGGGAATGCGTCGGAGTGATATCGCCAACCCATTCGACCTGAACGGCACCACGACGACGGCGAGTAAAACCGACCAATGACGCCATACGCGTCCACCGACGTACAAGGCGCCGACCAACTGGTCGTCGAACGGGTCCGATAAGCAACAGCAGCCCAATCGTGCCCGAGATGAACCCGGGCACAATGCACAACACGCCGGCGATTGCCAACATTGCTCCGTCGAGCATTTGGTCGCCTGGGAGTTCGCCACGATTCGCCGCAAGTCGTGTCCGGCGCATCACACCGATCCCTTCGCGTTTTACGAGCCACGCACCGAAAGCGCTCATGGCAATGAGCAGCACAATCGTCGGGAAGATGCCGATCGCGTCAGCCACGAAAATGATGACACCCAGCTCGATGAGCGGGAAGACGACAAACACGACGAACAGAGTCAGCGACACAAGGCCAGCGTATCGGTGAGGATCCCGCGAAGGCCGCCGCGTTGTGGACTCTTGACCGCAAAAATGCCCCAGCGCCGGGTCGGAAGAACCGAACCCGACGCTGGGTCTGCAGCGAGCATTGGTCCCCCCGAACCAACGTCGCAGGCCTTTCAGACCGCGTGCTGTGTCAGCAGGGCCTTTCGTTCAAGTTCATTGAGTCCACCCCAGATGCCGTGCGGTTCACGGATCGACAGGGCGTAATCAAGACAATCGGGACGCACGGAACACTCCGTGCAAATTTCTTTGGCTCGGTTCTCGCGCTGAAGCTTGTCTTCCTTGCGCTCGAATTGTGAGGGCGGGAAGAAAACCACGGCCTGTGGTCCCCGACACTCCGCCTTCATCTGCCAATCGACTTCAACACGCTGAATGCTCATCGCAGAACTGCCTCCCTACTCCGGATGGCGAACGTACAACCGGGTTCCCCTCCATTGCAAGAAAAAATGCGACGAATGTCACATCCCGGTAAATGGGATGAAAACACTGTCAGTCAGCAGCCTGACCATCGTCTGACGTCACTCCCTATTCCGCAGGAGATTCCTTCTGCCCCTTGGGATCGGAGCCCCCGGAACGATCGCGGTAATCCTTGGCCCCACCCGTTTCGGGCTCAACCTCAAGAACCAAACCGTCGATGCTCACCACCCGAACTCGGTCGAGTTCTTCGATGGGCGTCGAGCGATTGGTCGATGCCCGCCAAAGGGCCTCTCGGATCTGGACAACGCCGTCAGGGTTAATTCCAGTGACAGCCCGACCGATCTCGCCGATCATCCACTCACGCCCGATCGTTGGCGTCGAAAAACGCGTGCGAACCATCGATGGCATGCCCCCGAGGAATGTCAGGGCAATACCCAGGATCGCGACAAGCAACGTGATCCACGACATCGACATGCCGTCATACACGGTGAATGAAAACACAACGAACAACACCATGCCGATACCGGTCCACACTCTTGGCACGCCGGTTTGTACATCAATCGCGAATGCGAATATCGAAATAGCGAGCAGAACAAACGCCCACCAATGCGTCGGCAATACCCACATTCCGTATCCGGAAAGAATGAATGCTGCCGCACCAACGACGCCTGCAACACCAACTCCGGCGGTGAACAGCTCGAAGATGATCAAAGCAAGTCCAACAGTGATCAACAAGTACGCCACTGCAGGGCTAGCAACCGTATGCATGAGATTCGACACCAGCGAGAGCTGACCGAAACGAACTTGCGTCAACGGCTCTCGGCGCGTTTCGCCGTTATCAGCAGTGACTTCACGAGTCGCCACGCCAGGAAGATTCACAAGGAAATCGCCGATTGTTGGTGCCGCGACTGTCGTAACACCAAGATCCGCAGCTTCTTGCGCATTCACGGTCTTGTCCGTGATGGGAGCGAGTCGCTTCGCGTCCAGACCGGAAACCACAGGTTGGCCAGCATCACCAAGTCGCGAACCAGGAGCCATACCAACTTGATCAGCAGCACCAACGAGTTGCGCAGGCAAACCGGTGAGATGTGAACCCGAGGGGCCAACCCACACATCAATCGGAACTGGTGAAGCAAGCATTGCGTTCAACAACGCGGCAAACGTCGCATCGTCGACGACAACACCGTTCGAATCCGTTTGAAGAATGAGCGCCAGCGCGCCTTCGTTGATCGCGTCGTCAATCGAAGAACGAATGAAATCGACCATCACTGGATCGAGAAGACCACTGACCTTCACGACAGCGACAAAGCCATCGGGGCTGCCCTCGTTGATGATCGTTGTGGATGTTTCGGCCGAAACGGGGCTGGTCATCGCACTCACGACAAACCCGATGACACCGATCATCAGTGCCACGACAGCAGTGATGGCAGCAGCGGTGGGTAGTCTGCGCATGTCGAGCCTCCGAGGGGAAAATGGACCCTGCACGATTATTCGCAGCATCACGGGTCCTCATCGTGGCCGGGAAGGGGGGCGTGGGCAAAAGCACCATGTCCGCGGCCCTGGCCCGGACCGCCGCCCGCGCCGGCATTTCCACCCTTCTCATTCGTCTGACCCCCGGCGGACCCATCAGTCGGCTCTTTGCCCAGCCCGACCTCACAACCCTCGAACAGACCCTCCATGCTGGGGGTGGACCGGGCGGAGATGCCGATATCCGAGGCCGTCTCGTGACTCCTGACGAGGCACTGACGGAGTATCTCGCCGATCACGGTCTGGCCCGCATCACCCGGCGTTTGGCGTCCACCGGGGCCATCGACGTAGTCACCACCGCCGCCCCCGGCATTCGGGATCTCCTCGTGCTGGGTCGGGTCAAGGCGATGGAAGCTTCGCGGGCCGCCGACCTCATCGTCCTCGATGCTCCTGCTGCAGGCCACGCGGTCTCGTTCCTGCAATCACCCACCGGCCTGCGCGGCGCTGTGGGAGCAGGCCCCATCGCCACTCAGGCCGACGATGTGCTGGCGATGTTGGCCGACCCTGACCGATGCCGAGTCATGCTCGTGACATTGGCCGAGGAAACTCCGGTGAACGAAGTGATCGAAACTGCGTTCGCCCTTGAAGACGAAATCGGTATCGCGCTCGGGCCTGTGATCGTGAACGGTCTCGTCGACGTTCCCGAAGGACTCGATGGAGATCTCGATGCTCTTCTCGCCGAGAACGCTCCGAAACTTTCGGCAAACGATGCTGCGGCGTTGCGTGATGCTGCCGCGTTCCGCCTGCGCTGGGCTGGGCGTCAACGAGAACAAGTTGCTCGCCTCTCCGAAAGCTTGCCGCTCGCCCAACTCACGACACCGCAACTCTTTACTTCAGCGCCCGGACCACAAGAGCTCGAAATATTGGCAGATTCACTCACAATTGGAATCAACAATCTCACCGAGGACGACGCATGAACTCGCTTGCGACGCTCCTTCACGAACGTTCCGTCATTGTGTGTGTCGGCGCTGGTGGCGTAGGAAAAACCACAACCGCTGCGGCGCTTGCACTCGAAGCAGCAAACCGAGGTCGCCGCGTTTGTGTTGTGACGATTGACCCCGCACGGAGGCTTTCCGATGCGATGGGTCTTGGCGCCGAGGCTTCACTAGGCAACGAGCCACAACGAGTTGATGTCAAAGTCAACGGCGAGTTGTGGGCAGTCATGCTCGACACCTCAACCACGTTCGATGCCCTTATACGCAAGTACGCGCTCAACGCGGACCAAGCGAACAGCATCCTCACCAACGATTTCTACCGCAACATTGCTGACTCAATGTCTGGCGCGCACGAATACATGGCGATGGAAAAGTTGTATGAACTCAACAACGACAACCGTTTTGATCTCGTAATCGTTGACACTCCCCCAACGAGCAACGCGATTGATTTCCTTGAAGCCCCCGATCGCATTACACGCTTTCTCGATCATCGCCTCTACAAGGTGTTGGTTACCCCAAGCGGGGCTTTCGCTCGCGTCGTGAACTTCGCGGCTCAAGGTTTCCTGCGCACCGTTGCTCGCATCGTGAGTGCGTCGGTCGTCGATGACGCCATCGAGTTCTTCGCCACGTTCGATGGAATGGAAGAAGGATTCCGCGGTCGCGCGGTTGCGGTTCACAATCTCCTCATTGCCGATTCCACGGCGTTTGTTCTTGTGACGGTTCCCCGCAACGACACGATCGAAGACGCCACCGTTTTCGTCGAGAAACTGGCCCAAGCTGACATCAACGTGGACGCCCTGGTCGTCAATCGCGTGCACCCCCGCTTCGGCACAGAAGAAGTCCGCGGCCTTGGCGAAGGACCACTGGCACCGTTCGTCACGGTGTTGCACGAATCGCAACAGGTGGCTGCTGGTGAGCAGAACGTGCTGGAAGCACTCACAAGAGCCCTTACCAATGGCGTGGTCGTCAACGTCCCCTTCCTTGATACCGATGTTCATAACCTCGATGAGCTCGGCCGCCTCGCGCTCTGGTTGACCCCAACCTGACAACGCCCGGGGAACAACGGGCCGCGATGGTTGGGCGGGGCCGGTGCCAGCCGGTACTGTCTGCGCCGTGCCCACCATCCTTCTCGCCACCGATGCCGACTGGATTCTCGAAGAGGTCGATGCCTCCCTCGCCGACGCGTCGACGAACGTTTACCGAGTGCGAGCAGGCATCGATGTGCTCGAGGCGATCACCCAGTTGAGCCCCGATCTCGTCATCATCGATGAACAGATCGGGAACATGGGCGGAATCGCCACATGCATGGCCATTCGAAATGCCGAAGGGATGGACGCCATCCCGATCACCGCCGTCCTCATGCTGCTTGATCGGGCTCACGATGTTTTCCAGGTGCAGCGTTGCGACGCCGACGGTTACCTCGTCAAGCCACTTGATTCACTGCGTTTACGCAAGGCCGCCGATGCACTTCTGGCCGGCGAGTCCTACGCCGACCCGATCAATCTCGCGTCGGGCGATGCCGCTGGTCTGGCCTTTCAAGGCTGAGATCCGGCTTTCATTGCAACCGAGGCCGTCCGATAGGGTGACCACTCCTTACGGGCTGTAGCGCAGCTTGGTAGCGCGCTTCGTTCGGGACGAAGAGGTCGTGGGTTCGAATCCCGCCAGCCCGACCACATGTAAAAGGACCCCAACCATCGGTTGGGGTCCTTTTCGTTTCAATGATCAGTGCAATCGGCCCAGCACTCAGCCCCGACGGGCAAGCAGTTCTTCAGCGATCTGAACCGCATTAAGCGCAGCACCCTTGCGCAGGTTGTCGCCGGAAAGAAAGAGCGACAGACCATGCTCAACGGTGCGGTCAGTACGGATGCGACCCACAAAGGTTGGATCGACGCCAGCGGCCATCAGTGGAGTAGGAATATCGGCCAACTCCACGCCGGGGGCCTTCACTAACAAACGGCGCGCATCTTCAGGCGTGATCGCATTCGCGAAAGACGCAGAGATTGAAAGTGAATGTCCGGTATAGACCGGAACTCGCACACACGTAACAGTCACTTCAAGATCAGGGAGTTCAAGGATCTTGCGCGATTCATTGCGCAACTTCTGTTCCTCATCAGTTTCACCACGACCGTCGTCGACAAGCTTCCCGGCGAACGGAATCACGTTGTAAGCGATGGGGGCAGGAAACTTGTCGGGCGTCGGAAGGTCAATCGCTGAACCCGAAATCGCGAGTGCAGGGGCGGCTTCACCAATCTTTCGGATCTGTTCATCAAGTTCTGAAGTACCAGCCAACCCTGCGCCCGAAACGGCCTGAAAGGTTGTCACTGTGAGCGTGCGCAAACCAGCTTCGAGGTCGAGTGGCTTGAGCACCGGCATTGCGACCATGGTCGTGCAATTCGGATTGGCAACGATGTTCTTGGGAATGGAATCGAGTGCGTGCGCGTTGACCTCGGGCACCACTAACGGAACATCAGGATCCATACGCCAGGCCGAAGAGTTATCGACAACCACGGCACCAGACTCAGCCACTCGTGGAGCCAGCGTTAAGGACGTACCGCCACCCGCAGAGAACAACACGATGTCGAGACCGGAGTAATCGGCGGTGTCAGCATCTTCGACCGCGATTTCGTGGTCGCCCCAAGAAATACGACGACCCGCAGAACGGGCGGATGCAAAGAGACGAAGTTCAGACACAGGGAACTGGCGTTCCGCCAAGATGGCGCGCATCACGCCACCCACCTGACCCGTTGCTCCAACAATTCCGATACGCATAAGGGGAGAAACCATAGCGGTCGGCCCTAGAGCAGCCACCAACAGATTTCTGCACCGTGGTCAGAGCCCAGAATCGAGCCCCGAACCAGCACTACAGACGGTCAATCGACGTAGACGGGACCATCGGCCAGACCGAAGGCATCGTGCAGGGAAATCACCGCTCGCTCGATATCGGCTTCCGCAACAACACAGCTCACACGGATCGCCGACGTGGCGATCATCTCGATATTGATGTTGTTCGCGGCCAGCGTTTCAAACACCGTTGCGGCAACACCCGGGTGCGACTTCATGCCCGCGCCAACAACACTGACTCGCGCAATGGCAGGGTCGCCGGTCACGTGAGTTGCGCCAATATCGGCCGTGTGCTCTTCGCAGATCGCAATTGCGGCGTCGAGTTCACTGTGTGGGACTGTGAAGGAAATATCGGTGACTCCGCGGTCTGACGTGTTCTGCACGATCAGATCGACGTTGATGTTTGCATCGGCAAGCGCGCGAAACATCAGGGCGGCGATGCCAGGACGATCAGCGGCACCACCGACTGTGACTTTCGCTTCATCGGCATCGTGCACAACTGCCGAAACAATTGCTTGTTCCATGGTTTCGTCCTCCTGGGTGACGATCGTTCCGAGTTCCCACGTAAACGCTGAACGCACATGAAGATCGACACCGTGGGTACGGGCGAACTCAACGGAGCGCATCGCTGGCTTGGGACAACCGTTTGCCGTCATTTCGAGTAGTTCATCGAAACTGATTTTTTCCATCTTGCGAGCGTTCGCCACGATTCGCGGATCGGTGGTGAACACGCCGGTGACATCGGTATAGAGCTCACATGAATCGGCGCCAAGCGCGTGAGCAAGCGCAACCGCAGTGGTATCTGAACCACCGCGACCGAGGAACGTGACATTGAATTCGGGCGAAACGCCCTGCGCTCCACCAACAACAGCAACGCGACCAGCGGCCAACGCTTCGACAACACGCGCAGGCTTTACGTCGACGATCTTTGCGTTGCGGTGTGTGGAGTCTGTGAGGAATCCGGCTTGTGAGCCAGTAAACGATTCGGCCTCAATACCAGTGTCCGCGATAGCCATACACAACAACGCCATTGCCTTGCGTTCGCCTGCCGTGACGAGCATGTCCATCTCGCGACCTGGGCGAGTACTGGAAACCTCGGCGGCGATTCGCAAAAGGTCGTCGGTTTCCTTGCCCATGGCGGAAATCACGACCACGACCTGATTGCCCTCTCGCACGGTGCGCGCCACATGGCCAGCGACAGCGCGCATGCGCTCGGGATCGCCGACCGAGGTACCACCAAACTTTTGAACAAGGAGAGCCACGGGATGCAACGCTACCGGCCGCCCCGACCTGATCCCGAATCACTTGTAGGTTCTCCAACCATGGCTCGCACCTCGGACCGCCGACAGCAACAGTTAGCCCGCCAAAAGGCACAAGCTGCTCTGACAGCTCGCCAACGCAAGGATCGCCGGCGCAAGCAGGTGGCCGCTGGTGCAGTTGCCGTCATTGTCGTGCTCTCGACACTCGGCGCCTTCCTGGGCTCGCGTTCGTCATCCTCATCGAAGCCCGCAACAACGACCACCGCTCCGACGTCAACCACATTGCCGACGAACGGGATCACGCCGCCGGCCGCAGCGCTTGGCGCCACGCTCAGCGGAGCGACGCCGTGTCCCGCCGAAGACGGTTCATCAGCACGAACAACATCATTCGCCTCTGCCCCATCGACGTGCATCGAGACCGACCACTTTTACACCGCAACGATCACGACCTCGAAAGGTCCGATGACGGTGCAACTCAACCCACGAGTTTCTCCGCAAACCGTCAACACCTTCGTAGTCCTCGCTCGCTATCACTACTACGACGGCCAACCGGTAACCGACGTTCGCACGCGCGCATCATTCACTGTTGGCATGGCGTTCTCGGGCGGCACCAACCAACCCGGCTTTGCCATTCCAGGTGAGATCCCTGCGAAGGGAACCGTGTTCACCCCCGGCGCGCTCGCAATGACACGCTCATCAGCTTCCGGCGGCATCGGCGGCCAACTCGTCGTTGCCACCTTCGATCAAGCCCCCGATAACGATCAACAAGTGACGCCGTTGGGCATCATGCTCAGTGGTGACACGACAATTGCCGCCATCAACACATTGGCCAGCCAGTCCGGGAAACCCACGTCGCTGGTAACCATCCAATCGATCAGCGTCGTCCGCAGCGGAGCAATCCCGAGTTAACAATTGACCGCGATGGCTCTTATGGTCCGAGCCTTGCTAGCGTCGCCGCCCGATGGGAACCGCGAAGCGTGAACGCCAAAAGGCCGGACATAAGGCCCGCCTCAATGTTGAACGATCACTGGATCGTCGCGACCAACGTCGCCGGCGGCTCTTCACGATCGTTGGTGCTGCCGTCATCATGGTGGCGGTTGCGGGACTATTCACTGCGTTGAGCGACAACAGTTCAACCTCAACCACCGCCGCGACCACAACGACTTCGCTGGCGACGACCACGACCGACCCCTCGGAGAACCTTCCATCAGCAGCAGGCAAACCTTGCGTTGATTTCAACGACACACTTCCTGCGGGAGCCCCCGGCGTGACGATGCCGGTTGGAACTGTCCCAGATTCACTGGTGGTCAAAGATCTCGTGACTGGAACAGGAACTCCCGTCGCAAAGGGCGACTCCGTCACGGTCAACTACATCGGCGTGTCGTGTTCTACCGGCAAGATCTTTGATTCGTCTTGGGCCGCGGGTAAGTCAGTGACGTTCCCGCTCAACCAGGTGATCACAGGTTGGTCTCAAGGTCTCCTGGGCATGCAGCCTGGCGGACGCCGACTGCTCATTATTCCTCCCGACCTTGGCTACGGCTCAACGGGCCAGGGGAATATCCCGCCAGGTGAATCGCTCATCTTTGTCGTCGACTTGATCTCGGCGTCAGCGGAGGCAACTCCGGGAACCGCAGCGAACTAACGAAGCTCGATTAAAAGACAGCTTCGGGTATCGCAGAGATATCGGAAAGTTTTCCGTCTCGGTGCACGATCACAGAGCCGGCACCGGCCACGCGCCATCCGCCATTTCCAATGTCATCGATGATTGCGGTGCTGGTCGGAAGCTCAAGGAGCACAACTCCAGTCGATGCAAGATCGATTGTGCGCCGAACTTTGTCAGGCGACCATTCATCACTGCGGGCGATCACAGCGAGACCAGGCAGAAGTCCAAGGCCAACCGTGAACGCACCGCCACGCGTGTCGACCATCGGGTCGCAAAGCACATCGGCACCAGCGCCGCTGCCGACCAATGCTGCACCACCTCGCCACGCACCAATGAGCGCTTCGTACACCGGGGTTCCTTTGAGTACTGATTTGATGTGCATCGGAGAAACACCAGTGAGGTAAATAAACTTCGCATTCGCAACGGCTGCAGCATTGTCAGCATCTAACGCATCGGTGCGTGTGTACACGGGCACTTCACGAACCGTTACATCAACTTTGGCGAACCAAGAGCGGGCGGCATCAACCGACTTCTGAGGATTTTCATAGGCCCAACCAGTCGCGAGAAGTGTCACTTCCGTGGCTCCGACTGCAGCGAGAAGTTCCGCGTCGAACGTGCAACCTTCAGAAAATTCACCGCCACCGACAAGAGCTAATGGTCCACTCATTTTGTTTCCTCCGTCTTGATCTCAACGCGACGCGCCCCGAGTGACACAAAGTGCCGAAGTGGGGCGACCGCGGTTCGAAAAGTGAATCGATCGATGTCGTCATGGACCAGTGTCGTCGCTCGCAGCGCTGCGGTCAGATCTCGTCCAACATGAAAGCCACGGACCCACGGCGTCGCTCCCCAAGGGGCGAGAGCGAGCACGCGAACGGTGCCGGGTCGATTAACGGGTTCAACCGCCAAGAGCCGACCACCCGGAGCCAACAATCGATCAATTGCGCCGAGCGCCGCCGGAAGGTCGGGAAATCGGATGAGCTCAGCCACTGAGATCACCCAGTCCCATTCCGCCGCCGCCTGGCCATCGATGGCCGATGCCAGCACCTCGCGAGCATCGGGATCGGAAAGGTCGAGCACTCGCCCAGCGGCTCGACTCAGCGCTTCGGACCTACGGCGATCAAGCGTTGTTTCAATCGACCGGGGGAACCGGCGGTTTCCTTCAACGATCACGGTTCCGGACTTTGACACGGCAATCACGCTAGTAGGGGACCCCCTTCGGACGATCCGCCCGCGCTTTGCGCAACGAAACCTACCCAGCGGTAACGTCTAGCGCTTCCCCGGATGGCCCGGGACAAGCGACGGAGGAATGGCTGTGGCAATCAAACGAATCGGAATCATTGGCTCGGGAATCATGGGCTCGGGTATTGCCGAGGTTGCCGCCAGCACCGGCCACACCGTGGTGCTCCGCTCACGTTCAATCGACAGTGCGAACGCGATGCTCGCCGGATTACAGAAGTCACTCGCCCGTCAGGTCGAAAAGGGTCGCCGCGAACAGGCCGATGCCGACGCCATCGCTGCTCGAGTAACCGCCACAGCCGATCTCAGCGATCTCGCTGACTGCGATCTCGTTCTTGAGTCAGTCGTCGAAAATCTCGATGTGAAGGTCGCACTTTTCCGCGAACTCGATGGCATCGTGAAAGCCGACGCCATCATCGCAACAAACACCTCAACTCTTCCTGTTGTGGAAATGGCGATGGCCACAAACCGACCGGGCAAAGTATGTGGCGT